>MDTA01031519.1_pt1 | contig 17363 bp, 18 predicted proteins | sample 811151 | NCBI WGS metagenome assembly MDTA01 (sample SAMN05326648, study PRJNA326480) | marine metagenome | isolation source: seawater | place: Indian Ocean: South | collected 2010
AGACTCTATTAAAGGTATTGGGGAAATTCTAAAAAAACGCCTTTTAACAAAATTTAAAAGCATTAAGAATATTAAATCTGCAGATGTTAAAGAATTGATGACTGTTGAAGGCATTAATGAGAAGATAGCTAAAGAAATATTAGATAAATTCAAAAATGACTAATTTTATAAATTTTATTACGATCGCTAGAGTATTTTTAGCTCCAATAATTTTAGTTTTTTTAATATTTGGAAACTATTTAGTCTGTGTTTTATTATTTTTTTTAGCCGGATTAACTGATTATTTTGATGGATACTTAGCAAGAAAATATAATGCAGTATCTGAATTGGGAGAAATTCTTGATCCTATTGCTGACAAGGTTCTAGTTGTTTTTATCTTAATAGGTCTTTCAGTAGAGCTTGACAGTCAACTAATGGCACTATTAAGTTCTCTTATTATCGCAAGAGAAATAGGAGTTGCGGCCCTCAGAGATTACTCCGCAAGGAATAATTTATCTGAAAGAACAAAAGTGACTTTTTTAGCAAAAGCTAAAACCTCCGTTCAATTATTAACTATAGGATTATATTTGTTGGCATTAGCAATCAGCTTTAATTTGTTAATTGTTATAAGTGATATTTTCCTAATAGTTGCAACTTTTATTACTCTATATACCGGCTATCAATACACACTGAACGTGTTTAAGAAATGAAGATCTCGGTGGTAAGTGGTGGATTTGATCCAATTCATTCTGGCCATATATCATATTTAAAATCTGCTAAAAAAATTTCTGATTATCTTATAGTTGCTCTTAACAGTGACAAGTGGCTAATTAATAAAAAGAAAAAAGTTTTTATGCCTTTAGAGGAAAGAAAAAATATTCTTTCGAATATTGAGTGTGTTGATGAGATTATAACTTTTAGCGATGATGATGTTGGAAGTTGCATAAATGCATTAGAAAAGATCAAGGATAAATACCCAAATGAATCTATTATTTTTTGTAATGGCGGTGATAGAACAAAAAAAAATATACCTGAGATGATAGTAAAAGATATTGAATTTAAATTCGGTGTAGGTGGTAATGATAAAAAGAATTCTTCATCATGGCTATTGAAAAACTGGAAATATGAAAGTGAGAACAGGGTATGGGGAAGCTTTTATAATTTTTACGACTCAAAAGAGGTAAAGGTAAAAGAATTGGTAGTAAAGCCAAAAAAAGGTATGAGTTTTCAAAAACACAATCATAGAAATGAAATTTGGCTAGTTATCAAAGGTTGTTGTGAAGTTATTTATTCAGAACATAATCCAGAGTCAAAAGAGACCGTAGTTTTAAATAAATTTGATAAATTTATTGTAAAAAAGGGACAGTGGCATCAAATAACCAATCCTTTTGAAAAAGATTGTCATTTGATTGAATTGCAATATGGTAATTCTGTTGTTGAAGAAGACATAGAAAGATTAAGTTTTTATGAAGAGAAAAAAACCTAATTTTTACTTTTATTTATTAATCTAATGCAATAAACTCTTGCACTCACTAGGCTGGATGGCAGAGTGGTTATGCAGCGGCCTGCAAAGCCGTTTACTCCGGTTCGATTCCGGATTCAGCCTCCATTAAAATAAAATAAAAAATTAATTTTTTTAATTTTAAAAAAATATATAATCACTATCTAAAGGGAGATGTTTTATTAATTGCCCGAGTGGTGGAATTGGTAGACACAAGGGACTTAAAATCCCTCGATAGAAATATCGTGCCGGTTCAAGTCCGGCCTCGGGTACCAACATAAATTATTAAATGAATAATTGGCTTGTAGCTAGCTATAAGATAAACCAGGTAGCTAGATTAGAATTAAATTTAAAAAATCAAAATTTTGATTATTATCTTCCCAAGATTACTGTAAAAAACATTAATACTAATGAAAGCGAAGAATTGATGTTTCCCGGTTATGTTTTTATAAACACTCATATTAAAAATTATGCTTCTTTAAAATATACAAAAGGCATTAATAAAATTCTTAAGTTTGGTAAAAACATTCCTGTCATGACTGGAGATGATATTAAAGCAATCATGACAATTGAAAAAGAATCTAAAAATAATCCCATTCTCAATGGATATGCAGTAGGACAGGAAGTAAAAATAAAGGAAGGAAGTTTTGCGGGAAATTTAGTAAAAATTTGTTCGTTACAAGCAGATAAAAGAGTTGATGTTCTTATTCACATTCTTGGATCTAAGAGAATGGTGAATATATCATTAGATGCTATTTCAATATAATTTGAATTAAATCTCTATGCTGAAGAAATTACCATTTTAATTTTAATTACCTTCAGATATTTAAATTTATTGTTTCTATCAATGTAAAAAATTTTATTTAAAAAAACAGTCGCAATCAATTATTATTGAATAGATTAAATGTTAATGCGATATAATAGGATAGAACGTAAAATATTTAATAATAATTAATATGCAAGATATAAATAATTCAAATATTGTGAGTGATTTTGAGGGTGAAATAGATTTGCGTGAAGTTTTCTCAGCATTATGGGCTGGGAAAATAATAATAGTTTTAATAACATCAGTATTCGCAATATCATCAGTCTTTTATGCGTTATCAGTACCTAACCAGTATAAAGCTACAGCTTTGTTAGCACCTGCACAATACGAATCTTCAGGTTTGTCTGGAGCGCTTGGGCAGTTTGGAGGTTTAGCTTCTCTGGCTGGCGTCAATCTTGACAGTGGCAGCGGAGGAGAGACTGAAATGGCTAAGGCAATTATGGTCTCTTGGAATTTTATTGAAGGCTTTATTCAAAACAATAATTTATCTCCGGAACTTGTTGCGGTAGAAGGATGGAATGAACAAACAAATGAATTACTTACTAATGATCAGGTATATGATTTTAAAAATGAACGCTGGCTAGTTGATAAGCCTAGCAGTTGGTCTCTATTTAAATCATTTTCTGGTAGGCTTAGTATTTCTGAACCTGGCAATTCAGGTTTTTTATCTGTATCTGTTGAACATTATTCTCCTCATGTTGCAAAGAGATGGTTAGATTTGTATGTTGCTGAAATCAATAAGCATATGCAAGAAATGCAGATTATAAAAGTAAATAACAATATTAATAATTTGCAACAGCAGATAGAGAGGACATCCAATCCAAAAATGCAGGAAGTTTTTTATAATATTATTGCAGAGCAAACCAAAAATAAGATGCTAGCTGAAGCAAGTCCTGATTATGCTTTTGTTGCTGTTAGCGCCAGCATGTTGCCTGAAGAAAGATCGCAACCTAATCGAGCTCTTATTTGTATTTCATTAACACTTGTTGGTGGAATACTTTCAGTTCTTATAGTTCTTTTGATGCATTATATGAGAAAGTCTAGTTAGTATTTATTATGACACTATCACGTTGATAGCTAATAATTTAAAAGTTTTGGAAACGAATAAAGTAAAAACTTAAGATGAACATACTAGTACTAGGTTGTGGAAGGATAGGATCAAGACATATACAATCATTAGCTAAATCAAAAGATGAAATAAAATTATATGCAGCTGACAGTTCTGATGATTCCTTAGATAAAGTAAATGAAATATTTAATAGCGTTTCTTCTAAAAATATTGAAACAAAGCTATTCCTTATAAAAGACATCACTAAAATTAGAGATAAAATTGATATTGTAATAGTAGCATCCAACTCAAAAGAAAGATCAAAATTAATAAAAAGCGTTTTAAAGAATTTTAATCCCATACATATAATTCTTGAAAAAGTTCTTTTTAATAAAATTAACGACTACAAAAATTTTAACGATATCTTTAATAAAATTAGTACTAAAGTTTGGGTAAACCAGTACATGGGATACGAGTTTTCATTTTTATCAAAATACCTAAATGTAAACAAAAAATTTAAAATGAGAGTATCTGGTAATTGGGGTTTATGTTGTAATAGCGTACATTTCATAGAAATTTTCCATCATCTATGTGACCGTACTGAGCTCATTCTAAAGGATTCTAGCTTGCATAATGAATGTATAAACAGTAAAAGAGAGGGCTACTATGAATTATTTGGAAAAATTATTATTGGTTCAGCACAACACAATGAATTGATACTAGACTGTACACCTAATGTCCCAGAGAATGTTATTAACATCGAAGTAGAAACAGATTCTTCTCAGTTAAAGGATGTATGGGTAGATGAACATCATAACTGTATTTTTAAAAAAGGTAACAAAATATTAAAAGAACGTTATTATGTAAGAAGACAAAGTGAGAGAACTCTTGAAATAATTGAATCATTATTAAAATATGATGAATGTAAACTTCCTTTATACAATTTATCTTCATACCATCATTTGCTAATTTTAAATTTATTCAAAAAAAAATTTAATAAGCTTGGCATTGATACAAGCAAAGGTATTCCAATAACCTAGCTTATTTCAAAGCTTCTATTAATTGTAATGCTCTGTAAGAATCATAAATTGTAGCTGCATTAGATGACTTTCCGTCGCAAAAATTTTTAAAATCAATAGCTTGTGATCTAAAGCCTAATTTTATGTTGTCTATATCCGTCTCTATAATTTTGTCAATTAAAGTAGGAGTATATGCTCTGATTGGAATGTCTTTTGTAGGTTCGATCACTTTCATTCCATCAAAAAAATAGGCAGTTTCAATTGGCCTTAATTCTAGTTTTTTGGAGTCACTGATTATCTGAATTGCAAAATTATCAGAAGAATTAAAACAACTATCTAATACAATTAGATTTCCATTTTCGGACTCTCCAATACCAACTAATGCTTTATAGTTGGTGTTATTTTTTGTGCTTTTTTTAAAGGACCAACTTATTTCTCCCAATAAGTATCTTATTAAATCAATCATATGAACTGAATTTTCATAACTCTTAATAGGAAGTCTGTCTGGAAAATATTTAGAGTCACATATCTCATCAGAAGATTCTGGTATGGTAACTTTTATTATTGATGATTTGTGTTCTATAAGAAATTTTTTAGCGTACTCTACAGTCTTATAAAACCTCCTATTATAAGCAACTTTTACATTTTTATATTTTAAAAACTTTTTTAGTTCGTCGGATTTATAGCTTATAGGTTTTTCTGCTAGTATTGGTTTATTTTTTTTTAATGCAAGTTCAAGATAATTTAACATCACATTAGCAGGACAAGATATGAGAATTGCATCCCAGTTATCAGATTCTATAAGATCAATCGGGTCACCAAAAATAATAGTATCTTTCAAGCCAAATTCTAATGCAAAGTTATTTAGGTAATCTTCTGTTTTAGGTCTACCACTAATAGCTGAAATTTTAAAACCAGAGGATTTCATCGCAGGGACGTGAAATCTCGCAATGTTTCCACAACCTAAAATGGCTAATTTAGTCATTCTGTAAAATTAATTTTATGAGATTTTTCTTGATTCAAAATATTTAGTCACGACAATATTTTATTAATATTTAATATAATAGTATAAAATATCGATTTATTAAATTTATAATCAGCATTCAACTTACCGATGATCTTAAAAAAAATTGCAAACAATAAAAAGATATCCTTAGTTTTTCTTTTTTTTGCTAAAAGATTTGTAAACTTATTTCCTAAAAAATATGATGATGAAATAGTTAAAGAAATAGTTATGTCTTTAGAGAAAAATAGCTATTATCATTATAAAAACTTTTATACCAAAGATCAGATAAATGAATTAAGACTAATCCTTGATGAATTAGAGGAAGAATCTTTAAAAAAGGGTAATAGTGTCGATAAGAATCTTACTAATAAAAAGATTAGAACTAATATTCTAGAAAGTGATATTCAAGCCATTCAAAACTATACGCAAAATAAAATAATAATGGATGTTGCAGAAAAATTTCATGGTATCAAATGTGATGTAACAAAAGCATCTTATGAAGTTAAGGAGAGAGGTGACAATCCAGAAACGGGTGAGTTAAAGGATAGGAAAGATGATACCATCTTTTATCATTTTGATAGGCCATTTAAAGTATTGAAGACGTTCCTCATATTTGAAGATATTGAAGATAAAGATGGACCTTTCCAAATTGTAAAAGGTAGCCACAAGTTAATGTATAAATCTCCTATAAAAAAACTTATAAAATTTTTTGGAAAAATTTTTATAAATGATACCGATTATTTACTGCCCCTAGATGATGAGAAGTTTTTTATTAATGAAGACGATATCATTTCATGCAAGGGTAAGGCTGGAGATCTATTCTTTGTAAATACAGAAGCATGGCATTGTGGAAGAAGAGTAAGTCCAACTGGAAAGAGGATACAGTTATGGAATTATATATATGGGGATCGCTTATCAAGTTGGTTAAAACATTTAGCTTATTTTAAATTTATTAGAAACTAAATAAGTTGCAATTTTAAGAGCCTAATCTATTCAATCCTAAACAAACTAATTAATAAAAATCATCAAATCATTGCTTTTTAGAATTAATGTTCTTATTATGTTCACGTAATGAACGCAGGAGTTAAAAACTTCTGCGGTAGCCTGCCCAAATATAAATATAAATATAATTTTTCAAATTTATGACTGATCAAGAACTAAAATATAAAATTTTAAAATTGCTTGAAGAAAAACCTGATCAAACACAACGAGAATTGTCAGAAGCATTAGGAGTTAGTTTAGGTAAAACACATTATCTTATTAAGTCTTTAATAAATGTGGGTACTATTAAGCTGGATAATTTTAAGAAATCAAATAATAAATGGGGATATATTTATATTCTAACTCCTAAAGGTATTATAGAAAAATCTAAGATAACTGCTCAATTTCTTTTAAGAAAACAGAATGAATATGACAATCTCCGTAAAGAAATTGAAGATTTAAAAAAAGAAGTTAAAAATCAAAATAATAATCAAAGGCGATTGTAAAAATAGCTGTTCTAATGTTTTTTAAGTAAGCATAGAAATCTATTAATTATTAACATTAATCTAATCTAATTTTGGCCAAAAAAAATAAAATTACAGTCGTAGGTTCAGGATATGTAGGAATGTCACTCGCAGTTTTGCTTGCTCAGCACAGCGATGTGACTGTACTTGATATAGATTCTGAAAAGGTTAATAAAATTAATAATAATGAGTCCACAATTGTTGATGAGAATATTGAAGCGTTCTTGTCTTCAAAAAAACTCTCTTTAATGGCAACATTAGATAATAAAAAAGCATATAAAGAAGCAGATTTTATTGTTGTAGCAACTCCAACAAATTTCAATGAAGATGATCGTAATTTTGATACTACCTCTGTAGATGATGTAGTTCGCAACGCTCTAGAACTTAATCAAGATGCAATAATAATCATTAAATCTACATTGCCTATTGGACATACTGAATTACTTAAAGAGAGATTTGGAAGTAATAATATAATTTTTTCGCCTGAATTTCTTCGAGAAGGTAAGGCCCTTTTTGACAATCTGTATCCTTCAAGGATTGTTGTGGGAGGTGACTATGATAAATGTAAGAAATTTTCAAACCTGCTTAAAAAATCAGCACTAAAAGAAGAAATTAATATCTTATATACAAAATCTAAAGAAGCAGAAGCTATAAAGCTATTTGCAAATACTTACCTTGCAATGAGAGTATCTTTTTTCAATGAATTGGATTCTTTTGCTATGCATCATAACTTAGATACAAAAAAGATTATCGAAGGAGTTTCTTTAGACACAAGAATTGGCACTTATTATAATAATCCATCTTTTGGATATGGAGGTTATTGTTTGCCAAAAGATACAAAGCAACTTTTAACAGATTTTGAACAAATTCCTCAAACATTAATCGAAGCAACAATATCTTCTAATGCAGCGCGTAAAGACAACATAGCTAATTCTATATTAGAATTAAATCCTAAAATAGTTGGTATTTATCGTTTGATCATGAAACATGGATCTAATAATTTTAGAGAAAGTGCTATACAAGGAGTTATGAAAAGAATTATTTCTAAAGGCGCTTCTGTTGTAATTTTTGAACCTAATATCAAAGATAAATTTTTTTTTAACATTCCAGTTGAAAAGGATTTAAATAAGTTTAAAGAAATTTCAGATGTAATTTTAACTAATCGAATATCAAGTGAATTGCTAGATGTTGAATGTAAGATATTCACAAGAGATGTTTTCAATAATGATTAAGAGGTTTATATGAAGGTATTGGTAACAGGTTCAGCTGGTTTTATCGGCTCATCACTAGTTATGCGACTTCTTGACAGAGGTGATGAGGTAGTAGGAATAGACAATTTGAATAATTATTATGATCCTTTATTAAAAAAAGATCGCTTGGCTCGTCATGAAGATCACGAAAAATATACTCATCTAAATATGGATATTGAAGATGGAGAGGCAGTGATGACTCTATTTAAAGAAAATCAATTTGAAGGAGTAGTAAATTTAGCCGCGCAGGCTGGTGTAAGATATTCCATAGAGAACCCGCTTGCATATGTCAATACAAATATCGTAGGATTTACTCACATTCTTGAAGGCTGCAGACATTATAAAGTTAAACATCTTGTTTATGCCTCTAGTAGCTCGGTTTATGGTGCCAACACAAATATGCCATTTTCCATTCATGATAACGTTGATCATCCATTAAGTTTTTATGCAGCAAGCAAAAAAGCTAATGAACTAATGGCTCATACTTATAGCCATTTGTACAACCTGCCAACAACAGGACTTAGATTTTTTACGGTATATGGTCCATGGGGTAGGCCAGATATGGCTTTATTTATGTTTACAAAATCAATTCTAGATGGAAAGAAAATTTCTGTTTATAACCATGGTGATCACAAAAGAGACTTCAAATATATTGACGATATTGTTGAGGGAGTTACTAGAGTTCTAGATAGACCAGCTTCAGGAAATCCTAATTGGAACAGCAGTGATCCTGATTCTGGTTCATCTCTTGCACCATGGCGTCTTTATAATATTGGTAATAACTCTCCTGTTGAATTATTAGACTACATTAATGCAGTTGAAAAAGCGCTTGGTATAAAGGCGAATATGGAAATGCTACCTCTTCAGCCTGGCGATGTGCCATACACTTATGCTGATGTTGATGATTTGGTACAAGATATAGATTACAAACCTTCCATGAATATAGAGCAAGGAGTAAAAAATTTTGTTAAATGGTATAGAGAGTACTATAAAGTATGAGTAATTTAGAAAATTTTAAAGTTGGAATTATTGGATTAGGTTATGTAGGCCTCCCATTAGCTGTAGAGTTTGGTAAACAGTATGAAACAATTGGATTTGATATAAATCAATTTCGAGTGAAAGAATTATTAGATGGCTGTGATTCAACTCTGGAGGTAACTAACGATCAATTAAAAAATTCTAAAAATCTTCAATTTTCAACCAACATTGTTGACTTAGAAAATTGCAACATTTTTATAGTTACAGTTCCAACACCAATTGACAGTCATAAGAACCCAAATTTAAATCCATTAATTGAAGCAAGTAAAACTGTAGGCAGTATTTTAAAAAAAGATGATATTGTTATCTACGAGTCAACTGTTTACCCAGGCGCAACCGAAGAAGTTTGCGTACCAATTCTTGAACAAGAATCTGGTTTAGAATTTAATGAAGATTTTTATTGTGGTTACTCTCCCGAAAGAATAAATCCTGGAGATAAAGAGCATAGCATCACAACAATAATGAAAATAACTTCAGGATCAACTCCGGAAATCGCAAACAAAGTCGATGAACTTTATAAATCCATTATAAAAGCAGGAACGCATAAGGCTCATAGTATTAAGGTTGCAGAGGCTGCTAAGGTGATAGAAAATACCCAGCGAGATATTAATATTGCTCTTATAAATGAACTTGCACTGATATTTAACAAGTTGGATATTGATACTGAATCAGTTTTAGAAGCAGCAGGAACTAAATGGAATTTTTTACCCTTTCGTCCGGGTATGGTTGGCGGACATTGTATTGGTATTGATCCATATTACTTGACACACAAGGCAATAGAAGTTGGGTATCATCCAGAAATAATTCTTGCGGGAAGAAAGCTAAATGACAGTATGAGTTTTTATGTTGTTGATCAGATTTCTAAATTGTTGATTAAAAAAGAGCTTAGCATTGTAAATGCAAATGTCTTAATCATGGGGTTAGCCTTCAAAGAAAATTGTCCAGATATCCGTAACTCTAAAGTTGTTGATTTAGTAAATGAATTTAGTAATTATAATTGCAAAGTTGATGTTTATGATCCTTGGATAGATAAAAATCAAGCCGAGCAAGACTATAGTATAAAGCCAATAAGTAAGATAAATAAAAATTATTATGATGTAATTGTAATTGCTGTTGCTCACAAACAGTTTCAAGAACTAACTGCTGAAGAAATAAAATCTTATGGAAAAGAAAATCACGTACTTTTTGACATCAAATATGTTTTAAGTGCAGCAGACAGTGATGGTCGTTTATAACAATTTAAAGAGAAATAAAAATTTAGAAATTTAATGGGAATAATATAATGAAAAATATTTATATTGGAAATCGTGAGATAGGTCGTGGACAAAGTTGTTTCCTAGTTGCTGAAGTTGCGCAAGCACATGATGGTTCTCTTGGTATTGCACATAGCTATATTGATGCAGTCGCAGAAGCAGGTGTTGATGCCATTAAGTTTCAAACCCACATAGCAGAAGCAGAGAGCACCCAAAAAGATAAATTTCGTATTAATTTTAGTTATGAAGATGCAAACAGATATGAATATTGGAAGAGAATGGAATTTACTGAACAACAATGGAGAGGCATTAAAGATCATTGTGACAGTCTAGGTTTAACTTTTTTAAGTTCCGCATTTTCAGTAGAGGCAGTTGAGTTACTCGATCAGATTGGTATGCCTGCATGGAAGGTCGGTTCAGGAGAGATAAATAATCCATTAATTCTTGAAGCAATGTTAAGAACTTCAAAACCAATCTTATTGAGCACTGGAATGAGCAATTGGAGCGAAATAGATGAGAGTATCTCAATTTTATCAGGACAAAAAGCTGACTATGCTGTTTTTCAATGCACTAGTAAGTATCCAACCAGTTTAGATGAAATTGGACTAAATGTTCTTAGTGAGATGAAAAGTAGGTATAAGGTTCCTATAGGCTTATCTGATCATTCGGGTTCAACATCATCAGCATATTCTGCTATTGCTAATAATGCGGATATTTTAGAATTTCATATAGCTTTTAACAAAAAAATGTTTGGTCCTGATACACAATCTTCTCTTGACTTTAATCAACTAAAACAAGTTGTAAAGTTCAGAGATGATAATTTTAGGATGGAAAGTAATCCGATCGATAAAGACAAAATGGCAAAAGAATTGACTGCAATGAGAGAGCTATTTAACAAAAGTTTAGTGTTAAGAAAATCACTAAAAAGAGGATCGATTATAAAAAAAGAAGATCTCACTGCAAAAAAGCCTGGTAGTGGCATACCTGCTCAAAATATTGATAAGTGTATTGGAAAAAAGGTTACTAATGATATGACATTAGGACACATTTTAAGCTGGGAGGATATAGAAAGCTAAAATGTATTTTTTTATAATAAATCCTGCAAGAGTTGGACATTTGGATGTGGTATTGCCAATAATTTTGCAGTTAAAAAAAGACCAACCAGATATTCATTTACAAATAGTATATTTCGATAAAGAACAATATGAAATATTGCGTAAAAATAAGTTTTTAAATCAAATAGTTAAAAATGTTGGTAAAGCTTCATTGCTTAAGTCATTTGGAAATAAAGGATCAATTTTCAGGAAACTTTTTTTAACTATTCAGCTTATACCATATATCTTTAAAATAATAACTTCTAAACATGTAATTTTTTTGCAGTGGAAAACTATCGATAATTTAATATTAAGACTTTTTGCAATGATCGCATCTTTTAAAGGCAAAGCTTTTACTTACCAGCCAATGAATAATCATTACCTTGAGGAAATGAGAAGATATTTCGATGATTATGGACATCCAAGAACTGACCGTGCCAGTAAATTAAGAGATAGGCAATTTAGTAAGAAAGTTAATACTGGTGATGGCGCTCTCATAAATAGCATTCATTCATTAAATTACTTTGCAACAATGGGATTTTCAAAATTTCATATCATTGGATATACTCATCTCTATCCTGAATATATAAAATATGCAAATGATAATTATCAGTCACATCTATCTGAGGAAACTTCTCTTCATGATATAGAAAGCCATACTTTTTATGGAATCTTTGTAAATAAATATTGGGGTAGATGGTCTGGAAGGGACGATAACTGGTTTATTAATAAATTTTGTGAAATAGTTGAATGCATAAGAGAAATTAAAGATGATTCATATATTTTGGTTCGCGCCCACCCAACTCTTAAAACAGATATTATAAATAGAGCAATCAAAAAAAGTGGTCAAGAAAATATTTTTGTAACATATTTACATCCAACTTTAATAGGTATTGTCAGCCAAGCTGTAATTGGTATAGCTGAGTCTACCTCTTATCATTATGTCATGGGATCTGGAACTCCATATATTGATTATGGTGGGATGCAGAAAGAAAATTATGAAATATTTCCGGAAGGCTCATTATTTGCTTCATACGGTACTATTGCTGCCCCTAATAAAAATATTCTAATGGAAAAATTACTTGATAAAAAACTATTGAACTCGTCGGTATTAAATTATAAGCCACTAATTAAACATAAAATGAATCTTTCGGTATTTAAAAAATAAAAATGTATTGGTGAACATATGTCAGACAAGAAACTTAAAAATTACTATGATGAAATATATAAAAAAGGTAAAAGAGATGAACATTTTTTAAAGTATAGAGATGGCATTGACATTCCTCTAGATCATAAAATTGCAAATGAATGGATCGCTGAGCATAAAAATTGTGAATATAGCTCTGTTATGGATTTTGGATGTGGAGAGGGCGAATTTTTAACAAACATGAGTTATAAGGACAGAATTGGTTTGGATTACTCAGATTTTGCATTAGATAGAGCTAGAGAAAAGGATAGTTCTATAGAATATATACTTTCTGATGAAAATGGACTTTGTAACTTAAATAGATCTTTTGATGTAATCACGTCATTTGGGGTATTAGAACATATACCTGATCCAAAGAGCACCCTAAGGTCCCTCGTAAAATTATGTTCCAAAAATGGAATTGTAATTATTAGTTGTCCATCTTTCTTGAATATAAGAGGTGTGATTTGGATGACTTTGCAACTGCTTTTTGATGTACCAATGTCGCTTTCAGATAAACATTTTTTAACACCTAAAAATATTGAATTATTTCTTGATGGAACTGGTAAAAAGATTTTCAAAATGCAATCTGTGGATAATGAGGTAACTCAGGGAGATTATTTTGCGAAAGATATGAAAAAAAGATTAACAAATGCTTTATCAGATGCATCTCTTCCTAACGATAAAGTTGAATTATTAATTGATTGGGTTGATAGTAATAAAGAATATTTTGATTCTAACGACCTAACCGGTTCAAATATGGTTTATTTAATAAAATAAATATAATTAATTCTATGACATTAAGCTAATATACTTAAATTTCATAAGCTCATAAAAATATAAATGAGAAAACTATAATGAAAAGAAAAATAATGGTAGTTGTAACTGCTCGAGCAAGTTATTCAAGATTCAAAACAGCCTTGATTGCTTTAAAAGACCATCCTAAAGTTGAGCTTTTTCTAGAAGTTGCTGCATCAGCACTTCTCGATAGGTATGGAGCTGCAGATAAATTCATATCTAAAGATGGATTTAAAATAAAAGATCGTATTTATACAGTTTTAGAGGGAGAAAATCATACATCAATGGCTAAAACAACTGGCATTGGTATACTTGAATTATCTACCATTATGGATAATTCAAAACCAGATATGGTTGTCACAATTGCTGATCGTTATGAAACAATGGCTACCGCAATATCTGCTGCATATCTAGGAATACCATTGGTACATATTCAAGGCGGTGAAGTAACCGGTAATATTGATGAAAAAGTAAGACATTCTATTACTAAGCTTGCCGACATTCACTTGGTTGCTAATAAAGACGCAGCTGAGAGAGTAAAAAAACTCGGAGAAGAAGAAAATACAATATTTATTACTGGATGTCCTTCAATAGATATTGCAGCTCAGGTTTCTAGAGAAGAAACTGCAAAATTTAATATTTATGATAAATACAGTGGTTCTGGCAATCCATTAGATCTTTCAAAAGGTTACATCATTGCCATGCAGCACCCAGTTACCTCAGAGTCACAAGATTCAAGGGACCAGGTTTTAGAAACACTTCATGCTTTAAATGATTTAGATATACCAGTTCTATGGTTCTGGCCAAATGTTGATGCTGGATCTGATTGGACATCAAAGGCTATAAGAACATTTCGTGAAGAGGAAAATCCTAACAACATTCAGTTTTTTAAAAATATAGATGGAGCTGATTTTTTAAGATTAATGAGTAATTCAATATGTATTATTGGAAATTCAAGTGTTGCAATAAGAGAAGCTTCTTTTTTAGGTGTGCCTGCAGTAAATATAGGTACAAGACAAAATGGAAGACTGCGAGGTAAAAATGTCATTGATGTTGATTACGATAGAAAAGAAATAATAAAAGCAATCAACAATATAATGTCTGGATATAAAATTTCTCCTTCATATATATATGGCGATGGAAATGCTGGTAAAAAAATTGCCGAAATACTTGCAACAGTTGATTTGAAATCAGATAAAAAAATTACTTATTAATGCATGAGAATATTGATTGTAAATTATCACTATTTGCGTGAGAAGAAAACCGGAAGAGGCATACATCCTATTTCGATCTCAGAGCTTTTATCTCATCTAGATTTAATAAAAAAAAGATATAGGTTTATATCTCAATCTCAATTATTATCTTTTTTATCAAAACCAAAAGATGCTTTGCCTGAAGAAGATTTTTGTTTATTAACATTTGATGATGGTCTAAAAGAACAGCTTAAAGCTTTTAATATTCTTAAAGAAAAGAAAATACCCGCAATCTTTTTTATTTCTACAATGCCTTTGATAGAAAATAAGGCTTGTTTTGTTCATAAATTTCATTACGTTATGGAGCAAATTAGCTTTGAATGTTTATATGATAATGTGATAAGAATATTTCCTGATAGCATACAAAAGTTCCATGACTCTGAATTTTTAAAGTCGGCATCTCTAAAGTATGTATATGACAAACCTAATTGTGCAATGGTTAAACTATATGTTAATTTTTGTTTAAGCATAGATAACAAAAGTTTATTGATTGATAGATTATTTGATATGTTGAAAATTGATGAGAGCGGCTTTGTTGAAAATCTTTATATGGATAATCAAGATATAACCGAAATAGCTCAAGAAAGAATGTTAGGTTCACATTGTATTACTCATAATCCACTTGGTGAAATGTCTGCAATAAAAATAAAAACTGAGCTGAGCAATTCAAAATCTTATTTGAGTAATATTACAGGTGAAGAAATATTTTCCGTTTCATATCCGTATGGTGACAAAAAAGCTGTCACACAATCTGTTCTTGATATTTCACGTGATTATTATGATATTGGTATTACTACTCAAGGCGGAATTAATCAAAATAATGATTTAATTAACAAAAAGTTATCATTAAATAGAATTTCTGAAGCCGAAATATCTAAGGGAAATTATATTTAATTTATTCAAAGTATTTAAGATAAAATATAAAAAGGGGATAAGAAATGGTTAAGTACACTGGAACTAATGAAGAATGGAATAAAAATTGGCAATCCAGAGAAGAAGCTTTTTATACTCATTGGACAAAAAAAGAGCCTGAAAATCAGATTCAACTTGCTTTTAGAAATCATTGGAAATTGTTTAATACTTTTATGGATTCACCTTTTTATAATGGAGGAAAAAGGGTTTTAGAAGTTGGCTGTGGAAGAGGAAGTTTATCTTCATACTTCAGTGATGCTGGTTTTGAATGTACACTTTTAGATCTTTCCTCTGATGTTATAGAAATTGCAAAAAAAATATTTGCTCAAAATAATTTGCATGCAAACTTTTTAGTTGGTGATGCATATGATCTTAAACTTGAAGACAATTCTTTTGATCTTGTTTTTTCAATTGGTGTATTTGAGCATTTTGAGGATATAGCTACTCCTATTAAAGAACAAATACGTATTTTGGATAATGGAGGGTTATTTATTGCATACATTGTTCCTGAATATAAAGACAATATTCAAAAAGATTTTCATTGGATAAATGAGATTTTGAAGGGCTACATCAATACAAGTAATAGCAATCCTGATCAATCAGACAAGCATGAGGTTTATCGATCTGATAGAGGTTCTGAAAAATATATCCCAGTTTTAGAAAAATTTGGATTAACAAATATTTCCTCATCTGGAACTTATCCTATACCAATGATTTCGCACTCAATTGATTTCCCATTTTCACTAATGCCTCCTGAAAGTGAAAAATCTTTTGTAAAGTATCTAAATTTATTACTAAAATCTAATACTAAATTTCCTCATCCATGGATGTGTAATGAAGGTGATGGAAATGCTTTTGTAGTCTGGGGATATAAAGCTTGAAATATCTAATAATCATTCCAGCTCGGGGTGGTTCAAAAGGCATACCTAAAAAAAATATTTTTTCATTAAATGGTATGCCTTTAATAAAGTATACAATCGAATCAGCATTGCAAGTTGTTGCTGATTCTGATGATATAGAGGCGATAGTTTCAACCGATGATAACGAAATAAAAAAAGTAGCTTTAAGTTTTGGAATTAATGTTCCATTCCTTAGACCCAGAGAATTATCTAAAGATCACTCAACTTCATCAGATTACATTTTGCATGCTATTGATTTTTATTCTGAGCAACATATTCGAATTGAAAATATTATTGTATTGCAACCAACATCACCATTACGCCATACCTCTGATATTAAAAATGCAATTGAACTTTTTGATAATAAAGGCTCTGATTCATTGATATCAGTATATGAGGAACATACTATTAATAACAAAATTATATATAAACAAGATGGGAGTTATGGTGTTCCTGCGGATAAAGAACATAATGCTGGCTTTAGAAGACAAGATGATAGTGGTTTCTTAGTTAGAAATGGTGCGATCTACATATGCAGTGTAGATTTTTTTAAAAATACTGGAAACATAGTTTCAAACAAACCATTAATTTATTTAATGCCCAAGTATAGGTCAGTAAATGTAGATACGCATGATGACTTGCTTGTTGCAGAAAAATTGCTCTCTTAATTTATGAATAGTTATTATTTTTATAAATAAAAATTAATATGAAAATAGGAATAGTTGAATCACATAATTTTTCAAAAGAAGCAATCAAGATGCTTGATACAATAGGAGTTGTAACAAGCTTTGATAAA
>MDTA01043439.1_pt1 | contig 17362 bp, 21 predicted proteins | sample 811151 | NCBI WGS metagenome assembly MDTA01 (sample SAMN05326648, study PRJNA326480) | marine metagenome | isolation source: seawater | place: Indian Ocean: South | collected 2010
AAATCAATTAAGAGATGCTCTTACATTTTTAATTATGCGTAATCCTAATAGTGGTAATGGTGGTGTGCGTGTTGTAGAGGTAGTTGGATTTACAGGTAGAAGAGGTATGAATGTTGTTACTACATCTAAAACAGATTATTATTTAGGTGGTGCAGATAAAGATGCTGACAGTGTATTTATGTATCAGAATATGCCTGAATCTTTTAAAACAGTATTTAAGAAATATGAAAATGAATTAGCAGGTAAAAACAATGAAGATGCATTGTCTTTTGAAACTCCTCAAGGTAAAGAATGGCAAAGTTTAGTTGAACAATATCCAGATATTAAAGTATCTGAAGGTGGAGCAAATGGTACTAGAGCATTAGAAGATTTAATGAATAGTAATTTAAGAATTGATGTAGCAAGAAATGCACGTATTGGTAAAAAGAATATTGAATATGTAGTATCTGGATTTAATCGTATGCAAATGGTAGCTGATATTATTCAACAAGATACTGCTATGGGAATACCAGAGATGAAATTAACTACATTTATTGATGGTGTAATGTTTCCTATTGGATTAAAGTTAAAAACATCTGTAAGAGAGTTGCAATTAGATACATACAGAGGTATTAATCTGATGGCAGACTCTGCAAACTTTACAAAAGTAGAAACTTATGATAAGATATTAGATACTTTCTGGTCTAAACATTTTGAAATAACAGGTAAACCTGAAATAGTAGTTGAAAAAGGACTAGAAAAACAAGTAAAAACAGATGATATATTTGAAAGATTTAGTGCTGAATATGAATATGCCTTTAATAGAATTACAGAATTAAAGTCATTTAAAGATATACATTCTGTTGGATATAGAAATAAAAATGTAACAGATCCAACGATATCTACCACTATTGGAGAAAATTATTTAAAAACTTTTGGCTCACAAAATAGATTTTATTATCATATAGCAAAAGCTTTAGTTGATTATCCTAATTTTGTTATTAATCCTTTTAAATTTTATGCTAAAGAATTTAAAGACTTTGCTTCTACTGATGTAGCAAAAGCATTAATATTAAGATATAGAGAGCTTGTAGTTGATCATCCATTGTTACAAAGGTTTGGTTTAACTGATAATTATAACTCTCAACTAGAAGCAAAAGATACATTGAATTTAATTATTAATGAACCAGGATTATTGCATCAAAAAGTTTTTGAATACCAAGGTATATTTAGAAGTTTAAAAATGTCTGAACAATTTATTAGAGATATACAACAGAAAAAACCTAATGAATATGGATCTGAAACCGCTGAAATGATTGTAAAAGATATTATAGATCAAACGTTTATGATAAAATCTTTATTTGATAGAGGTAATAACTTAAGTTTTCCTGGTAAAAAACATTTAGAATTATCTGGTAATGATGTAAATACATTAATTAGAAGAATAAAATTAAACTTTAAAGATAAATATCCTACTATTTATAAAGATATAGAACCTATTATAGAAACATGGTTATTATCAAGTCCGTTGAAAGGACCTACTACTGACATACAAAAACTTGCATTGTTAGATATTGAAAAAGAAAATTCTAACATAAGTAAATTTATAAGAGATGGTGATAGATTAAATAGTGAAGATTATTCAAGAGCTTTATATTTTAAAAATTTAGCATTAACAAAATATAGACCTAATGTAGATAATATATCTAGTTATATATCTATTAGTAATAAAGGTAGACAAAGTTTCTTTTCTGATATGCGTCGAATGTTAGAGTCTAACGGTCAAAGAGTTGGAGAAAAACTAGCTCAAAAACTTATAGATAATGATGCAATTAAGTTTGAAGAGCAGTTTAAAACAACATTTAGTATTGAAGCATTTGATAAATCTTTATCTGAAAATACTGTATATCAAAATAATTTTGAAATAGTAGAAGATAGAGTAAAATTTAATTTCTTTGGTAATAAAGATAAAATAGTTGATACAGTAATAGATGATGCTCCTAATTTAAAAACTAAACAAGAAAATTTAGATGGATATATAGGAGAACTTATACCTCAGTTCGAATATTTATTTAGAGTAGAGTCTGATAAAAATGCTATTTTAACAGATAAAGCTAGTAAAGAAATTAAAAGACTTAGAGAAATTTTATATGAAAACCCAGATACTATAATGAGACTAGAAGAGATGTTTATGGAATTAACATACAATTTATCTGGTGTTCAAAGAAGATTAGAGACTATGACTACAGAAGATCTTACCATGTTTAATAATAGTTTAGAAATTTTATTAAGTAAAAAAACAGCATTTCAAAAACAAAGAGAAGCTATTAGAAAACCTAGTGCTATTGATCAAACTTTAGGATATGGTCAAGCTGCTAAGTATTTATTTAATTTAGATAGATTTGAGATAGAGACTAATGCTAGACCTACATTAGATAAAAATGGAGAGATATCTAAAAAAAGAATATCTATACCTGTTACTACTCTTGAAGCAGGTAGAGTAGCCATAGATAAATTTGATACATATCAGAAAATTATTTACAAACTTCAACAAGACAAAGTTGATGGTGTATATTATTATTTTAATACTACTGATAAATTAATGGCAGAACATAGAGACTTATTGTTTCAAGCTGCTGTAAATAAAATAGAATATAATCCAGGACCTGATGGTAAACCAAGGTTTCCTACACAAGTTGGTGGTGAGGGGGAAAGAACTTATATTGTAGATTCTTATTTAGATACTCAATCAGCAATTAAAAAATTAGAAGATAGTGGTGTTGTATTTAATATACCGCAAGGTAATATAGATGGTACATTAACACCTATAAAACCACAACAGTTTGTAGATAGAATTGCATCTGACACATCTCAACTATTACAAAGTATTAAGAATACATACATAAAAACAAATGTACAGCAGTTGTCTAAAACATTAGTAGATCTACAAAAGGTGAAAGGACTTTCATATGGTACTAATAAAGACGGTGCATTTGTAGTAGAAGGTGTGTTTAAAGGCTCACAAACTAAAGACCTAGACTCACGTAACCTTGAACAAACTTTTTTGCTAGAAACAGGCATTATAAACGAAAAAAGGGTGTCATTGTTGTATAAAGATATGATGAACAGAAACGTAACTGATAGAGAATATATTGGTAAATACCTTATGAGTGTTAATGATTATAGATTTATTAAATACCATATGGAGTTGAGAGATAGAATACAATTTTTATTAGAACCAAAGGGTATTGATGTAAGTAAACCTAAGGGTAAAGTATCTCAAAAAGGATCACAAGCCTTTATTGTAAAACAAACAGTATTAAAAGAACTTGCAAAGACTAAAGGTGAGTACAGTAAATATTATGTTGGTGATATTGTAGAAGGTTATTTTCCTAGGTTAGGACATGGTAGATATAAAGCTAATCAAGAAAAACTTGCAGAATGGATTAAAGATAATGTTGAAGTTAAGTTTAATAGAGCATTACAAGATAAAAAATTATTACCAGGTTATCTACAGGCAAAGATGGATATAGATGGTGTTAGTCATATGGATGCAGCTCTTGCATATAAAAGAGATTTGCAAGCAGGCTTTGAAAGAATGATAGGTGTTTCTATAACTAATGGTCAAGCAGCTGCTGAAAGACAAATAACTGATCTAATGGAAAGACCAAATCTTGATGGATTTATTGGTGATTATGCTGCAAGTATGACAAAGAATAGAGGTGAAACATTTATGCCTTTCTATCAAAAAGATATTGATGCTGTACGTTTCTATACAAGTGGATTATTTAAAATGTGGTTTACAAATCTTGCTGGATTAAGATCTGAAATATTGTTAAGAAACTTTGATAAAGTACATAAAGGTCAAGAGTGGGCAGCTGATTGGTCAAACTATATGAGAGATTCTTTTACAAACATGATGGGTTTAAGTACATATCGTGCATTGAACTTACATGGTATACAAAAGAAAGACCAAGAGTTTCTAAGACAATATATAAAAGATGGTTTGACTGGACCTAAAGAAGGTACTGGTAGATATAAGAAAGATTTAATTAAAGATTTTGATGCAGCTATTGATGTAATGCCACATGAACAGATGTTAATATTTAAAAGAAACAATAGAAACGTTGAAAAGACTAAAGCAGAAATTAAAGCATTGAGACTTTCAAGAGCTAATAAGTTAGTAGAAAGAGTAAACTCTACTGGTAAGTATGGATCATTGTATCATCTTACAAGTGATGAAGTAGCAGTAAGATTCTTTAATAAGTTAGACAAAGCCTTTGGTGGTAAATTGTTTGGTCCTTTACCTACTAACTCTAAAGATAGACAGTTTGCTATTATGCAACGTGTAAGACAGTTGAGTGATTTAGAAGGTAAGTTTGAGTTATTATCATTACTATCACACCCTAAAACAGCTATTACTAACTTATATGGTGGTACTGTTAATACCATATCTGATACAGGTTGGTCAGCATTTAGAAAAGCAAATGATTCTGAATGGATGATACAGAACTTATTTGGTGGAGGTAAAGCAGAGTTTTCTGTAGTAGGGCCAGATGGTAGAGTACAAAAAGTTCAGATAAATAGTATGAAAAGAATTTATGAGTGGATGGAAACTATTGGGGTGTATGATCAGATGTTCTTAGATCTTGTATCTCTTGATAAAAACTTTGGTAGACAGGGTGTAAAAAAGTTTTGGATTGAGTTTATATCACGTATGAATAAGTCTTATAAAGAAGGTAGAATAACTTCTAAAGAACTTCATGATATTGAAGCTAAAAGAACTTTAAGAGAAACAGCAGAATATTTAAAAGTAGAGATACCTGTTGTTGAAGCTGGTGCTTTACCAATGAAATGGTCAGAACGTAGACTGCGTGGTACTGCATTCTTGGCTAACTATATTAATATGAGAACTATTTTAGGTGAGAAAATTTTTGATGGAATACCATTTAACAGTCCAGTTATTACAGACTTTGCTATGAAAGGTGTTAAAGCATCTCAGTTTATGTATCAGGCTACATTTAGACCTAACTTTGCTAATACATCTTTAGGTCGTGTATTAACCAGATTCCAACCATATGCATGGAATAGTATTGGTAGACGTATACAGATCACAAAAGATGCTAAGCTTGAAGGCTGGAAAAGAGATACATTGTCTCAAAAGAAATTTGAAAGACAACTTACTTTAGATCTAATGGCACTAGCACTTGGTAATATATTTATTGCTAGTATTTTTGAATATGCATTATCACCACCTATGAACTGGTTACAAGATACATCTGCATTATTGTTTGGTGATGAGAAAGAAAGAGAACGTGCATTCTTTAGTTCATATCCTTCTCAATATTTAGCACCATTACAGATCGTAACACCTCCTATTGCTAGATTTGTATTGTCTCCTGTTACTGCTATATTAAATGGTGATATGGAAAACTTTTATAAATATCAAGTTGCTACATACTTTCCTTTTGGTAGACTGTTCAGAGACTTAAAAAAGACGTATAATAGTCCTGCTATGGCAGTAGATTTTATGACTGGATTACCATTAAGAAGATTACATTCAATCAGACGTGATCAAATAGAACAACAAGCTGCTATAGAAGAAGAGCTTGATACAATTCCAGAAGATTAATTCTTTTTTTTCTATCGGTGGCTAATATTTTTTCCCCCCTTTTTTTTATTATTAGTTTGCCAACCAATTTGTATTTGCTTATAAGGGTAATACAGGATTGAATACCTGCCCGACTCCTTTTAAGCCGTATTATAAAGAGGGGAAAAATATGTGATGGAGACGACAAGTGAGTTAAAATCGTCCCCATCTTCACACATAGGAGTATATGATATTACAGTTCGTTTACACGATCTAGTAATTCTTCTAATATAATCATCTCTTGTTTAGATACAAATGGTGCTTTCTTATAATTAACTAAAGCTGCTTTCATTAACAATACTTCAGCTGGATTATAAAATACCAACGTCATTTCTTTTTCACTCATTCGTAACTCCCGCTTTGGTTTACATAACCTTCAGTAGTATCTTCGCTATCTTCTGATTCTCTGATCTGTTTGTTATGTTTTTGTTTAAGCTCATCTTCAAGAGCTGTTATAATTTTTTGAGCTAACTTAATTATTATGGTAGCTTCATCTTTATTCATTTCGATCATCATTATTATCCCTTTCTATCTTAATTAATCTTAACCATTCTTTCAATGGTATTACTGCTAACGCTTCTTTTCTGTCCATTCTAGTCACAACTACATCTACATCATCTCCATGATTCTCTGGATATAACCACTCAGCTATTCTTTTTCTACGTTTTGCTTGTATACAATAGTCTTCTACTATTACATCTACAACTTCTGATTTACCAAGTGATCTACCATCAGAGGCATAGGCCCTCTTTGCAGAGAGCCCAGCATCTTTAGCTGCGTTTACAACTTCACGTTCAAGGTTGTTTCCACGAACTTTGTTTCTATGCGTCATACATTTCACCAAAGTTTAACTTAGTATTCCATCTATGTGCACCTAAGATTAATTGATGTCTTGCACCAATTCCTAAGTAAATAGATATACTACGTCCATGATTTTTGTTTAACATGCATCCAATGCGGAAGAAGTTAAAGAACCTTAAATCGTGAACCTGTATGTTTAACTCGTTTGTACTAGAGTATTTGAATATATATTCCATATTATTTTCCTTTATATTTCTATACGTTTAAATGTCATAGTGCTTGGATTAAACTCAGTAACAAATTCTAATCTACCGTCATCTCTTGATTTCTCAGACATAACAGTACGATATACTTCATTACGATTACCTTTAATCACAATTACTTTATCTGCTTTTTGTACCACATTAGATGAACCTTTCAAGGAATGTAATCCTATAGTACCTTGAGAAGCACTAGCTTTGTTTAAGTGATGTATAGCAAAGATCAAAGTATTATTACGTTGTGCAATCTGTTTGAGTGCATCTATAATAACATTTTGTTTTTGTATATCACCATCAAACCTATCTACTTGCATCTCATCAGTAGTATCAACTACTAATACATTAGGTTCATATTGTGCTACAACTCTTTTAACTGCTTCGATCTCAGGAGCAATCACCATAATATTAAGATGATCTAACTTATCTTTCAAGGAAAACTCTGGATCATTTTTATATTGATTAATAACCCATTCACTTGTTTTCTCTTCAGCAATCTGTCCAAATCTTCTCCATATTAATATTTCATTCATCTCTAACGATAAGAATAAAGTATCTTTCTTGGCTTTTGCTACAATGTTTTGAACGAATGCAGTCTTACCCATACCAGTATCACCACTAAATATTACTAGCTCACCTGGTTTGAATACGTAATCAGGAGCACCATCGAATATGTCTTGTATATTAATACTCCTTGCGGTTAGATCATTAGTTATGTATTGTTTAAAGGTATCTTCTAGTGAAGAAACATCTCTAATATCTAATACATAATCTTTACGTTTGAAATGAATGCACTTTGGATCACAGTACTCCATAAGTATTGCATCATCACAACCATATATATATTGATTATCATATACGTTTGCAACAGTACGTTCTATTTCAGATATATCTAACTCGCCTTGAGACCATTTTACTATACCGTTTAGTGCTACAATAAATGGTATTCCAGCTCTTTTCCAAGAACTTACCATACGCATCATATTTTTATTGCGTGAACCTTGAGTAGGTCCTTCATTAAATATATGTTGCACACAAGTAACAACAGAATTAGTCTCGCCACTTCTCATTGGTGTCAACTCAATATTCTTATTGATACTTGATATGATTGACGTTTGTAGATAAGGTTCTACAAAAGCACTTTCATCATTCATTGTTGCATAAAAGTTTGGTTTAGATTTAACATATTTTGTGTACTCTTCTTTAGATGACGCATACAAACATACATCATCATAAGATAAGTTCCATATATCTTCTAATGGTATCCAAACTTTATACAGTTTAGTCTTTTTATTTAACGACCAGTTAGATCTAATGATCCTTGTCTTGTCGTAAATATTATCACCAAAACTAAAATGTTTAGTAAATGTAGCTTTTACTTTATCATGTAAGTTTTTATTCGGTTGAAAACCAAATACATTAAGTAACTCAATATGATAACCGCTACCACTAAACCAGATATTGATATGGCTGCTGTCAATGCCAAAATCAAACAACTCATTACAAGTATGTTGTAAATAGCTTTGCATGTTTTCTCCATCTATATCTCCTTTGTCTAAGTCAATAATAAACTTATCTGGATAGACAAGTCCATCATAACCTTTAACTGTTTTATGTTTTAGTAAATGATCACGAAATGTATTATCAAACAAATAGTATGATCTATACATCTCTTTCTTAAAAGCATTTGCTTTTTGTTTTGTTAAGTATTCAGTGTATGTACAGATTTTATTTCTTTTCTGTACTCCACCTTCAACTATTTCTATTATCCTATTTTCCATCCTTTTACTTTCCCACTTTTATGTTCAACTTCTTCTAGTTTTATGCCGTGCTTTCTTAAAGTATTACTTTCACGTATCTTTCTAAATGCCCTAGCATAAGTACTTGCAGTGTGTTGTTTTTGGTGTGCTAATCTACCATATAATGGTAATGCACCTTCCAAATCGTAACTATAAAAGACATCATTTTTACTTTTGATACTTTTAATCCACGCAATAACTATATCTTCAGCTGTCATTAAAAGGGTACTTCCTCGCCTTTGAAGGTTTCTTTTGCAACTTCAACAACAGTTTCAGTTTCGGATGTAGACTTATCATAGTCTTTAGGATAACCTTTTGCTATTTGTTGATTGAACCTAGATTCAAGTTGTTCTTTACTATCTGGATTAGATACAACTCCCCAAGTATTACGTTTGTATTTACCTGTAGATTTGTAACTAATACAAGATACTTTTTTATCAACTAATGATTCTAATGATTTAGTGTCTAGTATACCAGCATCACTTACATTAAGATCACATTTTGCTGCAACAAATAATGTATTAAGATCGTCTGGATAAGCCATACCTGTTACAACACCACTTGTATCTTTTTCAAAGTTTTGATTTACAAAACAAGTGTATGTATATCCATTATTATCATCAGTTAATTGAAGTTTTAAACTCATATCTGTATAAGGTGAGTCCATTACTTCAACGTCAGTTATTGTAGTATCATTCACAAAATAATTACGAATGTTTTTACTACTGTTTTTGTATTTAGTACCTGTAATAGCCATTATTTACTATCCTCCATGTATTCGTTTGTCTTATCTGTAATAGCATCACGCATCATGTCATTATGAGATTCACAATGTGTTTGCAATGCAACTACAGCTCTTGTTGTGTCGATAAGGTTATATCCATAATCACCACCATTGAATGGTAATCTTATTAATACAAAATCACCATGATCATTACTGATAGGTTGAATATCTCCTTCTTCTAAACCTACTATTCTATGCTCACTTGGCATCTTTTTTGTCTTTTCCGACATCTTTGCCCTCCTTAATCATTTGATTAAAGTATTGCATTGTAGCATTTACTCTCAGTTTAGTATCGAAATGTCCAGCAGTACGCTGTTCATTGTATCTTTTGATCATTGCTTCATCTAAGTAAGGTGTAGCTTTCTTGAAACCAGCATCTAACTCTTCTAACATTTTTACTGTTACATGAGATTTCTTTTGTGCTAACTTAGCATTATCTACTTCTTCTTTAGAAGCTATTGCGTATCCACCACCATATCCAGCAAAGGCTAATGCTCTACCGACTGCTGATGTTTCACAATTTTCTAGTGCTGATGTCTTGTTAACAAATCCAGTATTGTCACGTTCAGCTGCATGACCTGTATAGTATTGATCTGGATTGTTTTCTTTTGAAGGGTATACTGTAGCAGAAACTAAGTATTCATTACATCTTTCACCTGTTGGTGTATCTGTTATATTGTTAACTGAAACTAATGTTGTTTCTATTGTAGCTTCAGGATATTCAGATAAGAATGCATCGATACGATCTTTTACTTCAGTATATTCTTTACCTTTGAACTTCATATTCAATTACCTTTCTTTTTCTTATTATTATTATGCTCTATTGAGCCTACTAATATACTCCTAAGTATTGAATTTTACAAGTCTTTTTCGTAAATAAATTCACCGTAATCACCACAACCATGACAATATGCAATCCATAAATCTCCAAATTCTTCAGCATGTCCTGCTGGATTTGAACCTGTATTACATACTGTACATACTAACAGTCCTGGATCTTCATTGTGTATTTCTTTTATTGAATCATCAACTTCTTTAAGTTTTTCAGAAAGTTCTTTATACTTATTACTGAAGATGATATTATTAGGATTTAACTTACCCTCATGTTTTATTGACCATTTTTTTTCATTCATAACTACCATCCTTGCCTATCTCTTGGTGTTTGTTTATCAAACTTTTCTAACCAAGATTTATTTTTATCATTTATACGAAAGGTACTATACTTTTTATAGTTAAAGAAATACCATGCTCCGTATCTTTTACGAAAGAGCTCTGCTGTCAGAGCCCTCTCCTTTGCCGTCATTGCTTTACTTCTCGGCTTTATTACTTCTGTTTTCATAACACTCTCCTTCTCATTTTAACATGTATGTATTTAATTTTCATCTTTAATATTAATTCATATGGTATTGAATGCTTTTCACATATAGCAACTTCGTGTAAAGTACCTATGTCTATACGCATACTGGGACCATATGGTTCTTGATCAGTTATTTCAGATGTTGGAACACCTTGTGATGCCATTAAAACTTTTACTGAATCATCTCTTACCAAACCTAATTGACACCATATTGTATTGTTGTGATATTTTTCCCAACATTGATGGAATGTAATTAAGTTTTCAAGTTGTATTGTAAAGTCTATATCCTTGTTTTGAAACATTTCTTTGTAAGGCATTCTATGTTCCCAATTATTATGATCTGATTGCGTTTCTTGATTGTATATAAGTTCACTTATATTTGCTTTCATTTCTTTTCCTTTCTTAGTAGAGTGCGGGGACCAATGAGATTGATAGTGGATATAGAGAGGTATATAGCCCCCACACCAGTTAATATATTACTAATGTAAATCTAATGAACAAGTAACAAAATTGAAAGAGAAATTTTTCATATAAGGTTCATCTTTCAGTATCTTTTTTACATTGTTACATATCAAACTACCAGTCATATTACTACAATAACTGGTTGCTTTTTGATTACATGGTACATCGTCTGCTGTATCATCTGTATACCAAGTCTTCATATACTCTTTCAGAGTTGGTTGTTCAAATGTATACTGCTGATAATATTCTGCACCCATTCTACCATCAATAAGTATTTCAGGTTTCTCTAAGTCCAAAATATTCTTTACTGCATCTAATCGTGATTGCATAGAATCAAATCCAAGAATAATTACATTACGAGGTTCTTGTAATATGTTTTGAAATTCACCATTATGCGTACTAATGTATGCATTTGGATTGATTGCTATGAGTTTATCTTTCAATGCTTCTACTTTTGGTTTGTCAATATCATTAGTATCATATATTGATACACCAATATTAGGGCTTTCAACACGATCCATATCATATAAATGTACCATATTGGCACCCATTCTTACCATAGTTGTAGCTGCGGCACTACCAATAGCACCGCAACCCAAGAAATGATAAGCATATTCATCAAAGTTATCAACTAACCCAGAATATCTCTCATTCATTTCACTTCTCCTTTCGTATTAATTACATCAAAAGAATTTGCAAAATCTATTGATGTTTGTATATCTGGTTTATCAAGACCTTTTGCATAGATATATTCATCTGCTACTAACAAATGTACACATTGTGCAAGTTGTTCGTGATCTACCATAAGAACTCTAAGTTCACTTTTATCTCTACCAAGTTTTCTATTTAGATTTCCTATGGCTTTTCTGTATTTTGGATAATCAGAATCGTTAGTATAGTCTTGTAAGATATTATCTACCTTTGCTTCAAGATCTATTCTTTCTTCATCTGATTTATCCGAAGCCCAAATATTCATTTGATTGTAATATCCACCACCATACATAGTATTAAATGTATTAGTAGGTGTTGTCTTAGTATGATATTTGTATGTTATAGGCTTAGGTTTTGTACATTTCTCTTCAACTTCATTGATAATATAATCTGGTATTTCAGTCGTATCACCTATTTTCATTTGAAGATCAGTTTGTGTACCAGTTCTCCAATCACATACTCTAAGAATATGTTCTTGTTTTAGATTTACAACTAAGTTAAATGTATATTTACCATTTATTGTTTCATGCTGATTGATTGCTGTATGATCAGTAGATGACCAAAACACATCCATAGTGTGATGACTGTGCCACCAACATAACCAGTAATCTTCTTTACCGTGTTGTACTTCCATTTTAACTTGATACTCACTAACAGCTTCTGCTGTTATTTCTGTATTGCTACCAGTAATTTCTTGTTCAAGTATTACTGGATCAGTAAATACAAACTTGTTATCAACTTCTTTAACAAGCATATATCCACCAATTTCTGACTTGTGCTCTTCATAAGCATATCTGGAATAGTTTTGTATAGTATCCCAGTCTTCTTGACTCATTATGAACTTACTCATTGTTATCCTCTCTTTCGTTTGCCATTCTCTGTTCATATTGTATTGGTGATTCACCTGGTATTAATCCAGGAAAATCTACTCTGTTTAATTGGTATTGATATTCTTCTTCTTCTTCATCGTATGCATCATCATCGAACTGTGATTCAACAATATCATCTTCATTTCTAAACGGAAGATCTATGTCTAAATCTGATATTCTTTTGTTGATGTCTTCGATTCTTTGTTGCATCTTATGATGCATTTCTTCTATTTCAGTCCATTCAATATTGTGAACGAACTCTATGAGATTTTCCATATGTTTGTACAATCCATGACCAATCGTAATACATTGATCTTCATCTAGTACTCTCTTAACTGCATCTACCAAAGCATATATATATTCTTGATAAGCAATTATATGAAGTTCTTTGATCTTTTGGTAATCATCAACATATGTATCATCATCTAAGAATCCCCAGGCTGCAAGTCTACTTTGTTGTTCCATTATAATTAGACTATTAGGTACCCAGTTAGGTTGACTAAAATCCCAACCAAAGACTGCACGACACTTTTCTTCACGATTAGCAACTGTAATTGCTGGTGCTTCAGGTTCTTGCAACCAACATTTATCCAACATAGCAAAACTAGACTCTTGATATTTTCTCGAACTATACTGATCGACATCATTAAGATATTCGTAAGTTGGTCTAGACCAATATTCTCTGAAATGTCTATCAGAATCTACATCATTAAACAATCTTGAATGCATTCTACTGATGTCTAGATCTGTATAATCTTTTATAAAATCAGATCTAATACGATCTTTTGGTAAAGTGTAGAAACTTTCTTGTAAATTGTTAAGAGGTCTTGTATCGTGTATATCATATCTATTCCAATGTTCTAATACATTTATGATAGACAAGAAATCTAGTCTTACAAATGCATTTCTAACATGTTCATCCATATTACCAAAACAAGTGCTTGTTGGATAATAACTTACATCAAACGCACCAAAAACTGGAGAACCAGTTGTTTCTGTACCATAATTAGAACTTTTACTAATGTATGGAAATGTTCTTTGTCCAGGACCATCACCCCCACACCAACCTAAAAGTTCATTACTCAATCCAGAATATCTTGTCATTCCATGACCTTCATAAGATCTGCTTAGATTTTGTCCAGTCAAATATCCATCAATCATATTTCTGTATTGATAATTATTACCAAGATCACTTGCTTTCAATTGATGAAATTCAGAACTGTACAGTGCTTGAAACATTGCATAGAATGGTATTTGATAAAGAACATATATATCATGCATAAGTTTTATCTTACCATATGATTTTACTTGTCTATGTTCTCCAAAACTACTATGTAATATTTCCATTTCAGGGTCTTTCATATGTATAGCCATACATAAATGTCCAGTAAGAAACTTCAATAAGTTTATCTGAGCATCTGACAACTGTTCATCTTCGTCTAAATGTTCAGTATTAGGTTCCCAGTATTTAAATATCATTGATATTTCCATATCATCTCTCAAAGAGAAGCATGACTCTGCTTCTTTTGTTTTGTTCTGAAATATATCCATAACATTTTGCATATTCTCTGTTGCTGCTTCTACATCTTGATCAGTAGTTGCTTTTCTTACTCTCAATTCTCTCATCAAATCGTCAATATCTAAGAGTCTTGTTCTTAGTTGTCTGAGTTGATTTTGAGCTCTGTCCATACGATTGAACTTTGTTTCTAAACTACCACCTTTGTGTAGTTGTAATAATCTATCAGATATAACTTCATTTACAATTTTCATATATCCAGGTTTCCACCTATATGTTCTTGTAAATGACAATGGTGGCAATGGTTCTACCATAGTTCTGTTCCCACTAACATAAGTATTTTGAGTAAAGTATCTGTTGAAATCATTAATCTTTCTCATCACTAAGTTCTTAGGTCCTATTATCATTTCAGATGAAACATCAGATATATCCATATCTAAGTCATCCCATTCAACTTCTTTCCACATTTAATCTTTCCTTTCTAAAGTTGTGAGGGACAGCCGAAACTGCCCCTCGGTTGTTATTAGTATTAGTATCCACCTTTAACCGTGTGCTCGTTAAATGCAATAATACATCTACCGTCAGCAGCACTGGTTCTTGCAAGTAAAGTTTGAAGATTTGCAGCTGGTGATTCACCAGTATCTGCATTGTCTTGCCAGTTTACTTTGATTTTACTATTTGACAAGTTGATCTGTTCATATAAACCAGGGTCTGCATCCCTCAGATAATCTACAAACTCTTGCACATTTCTGCATGCAAGTGCTCTTTCATCTGTGGCTGTAACAAATCCTCTGTTGTTTACATTGTACCAGATCTCTGTCGGTTGTGTTGAGTTACTCATTTTCATTTCCTTTCGGTTTTGTATCATGAAATAAGGCAAGCAATAAATAAAACACTGCCTTATACATGTACTTTTTTGCTATTTCAAGATATTGATATGTTGCATTACTATCAAGTTGAGTCTGTAAAACTGACTCTGCTTCAACATATACTGGCATATCAATACCTTCTTCTATTGCTTCTCGTAAGTTGTCTCTGTTAACTTTAAGACATTCTACGAGACTTATAGGGATTTGTGCTTCGTGTTTGATTGCACCATCCCTAAGTCTTTGTTTTGTAAGTTTAGCAAATTCATATTTTGCCCACTTTACCATTTCTGTGGTGGCTGGTATTTCTTCAAGTGTTTCAGTAAACGCTTTCACCACTCTTTCTTCTATCTCTTCATTGTTAAACATTATAATCTCTCCTTCTTCTAAGACTGCTTATCATATTGTATCTTGAATATTCCCAACCAGTCTTGTCTAATTGTTCTACCAACTTGTTTATTTCCTTTACTATCTCTAACGCTGTATCATAATCCATATCGTCAGGATATAAAGTTATTGTACTTCTTGGTATTCTTTTACAAGTTGCGTCTTTCCATATCAGTATTGATATGAATGTTACTAATATTGCTATTGATATATATGTTACCATATTGTTTCCTTTCTTTGTTAAGGCAAGTGCAGCTACTCTAACTACTCAAGTGCACCGATGCATCGTCTAGAATACACCTATATTGTAGTTATTTCACTGCACTATTCTTTGTTAAGGCAAGTGTAGTTACTTTAACCAATTCAACAAGGTACCTTGGTTGATTATTTCACTACACTATTAGCCACCGATTATCTAAACTGTTCAGATAAGTCTAAGAGTTTATCCTCTATAGCATCAATATCTAATGCTTTATGTTTTATTGACTTCATAGTATCATCTACATCAGATGACTGTTTCTCTACTTCGTCTTTCACTATCTTTTTCATCTCTTTCTTACTGAACAGTTCTGTTTGTTTGTATTTACTCATCTCATATAGGTACTCCTTTCGTGTACATGCTATATTGCTTTGATCTGTTGTATTGAATGGTATATAATACGACTTATAATGCTATGACATAGATAAGTTCTATGTCCACTAACTGATAATTGCTACGAGTGTAGACTTTGACCAGCACTATAAGTCGTATTGAATGGTTCTCAGAAAAAGAGAGAGTGCGACAACGATATGTCGCTATCATTCAATTATTGTATTGTAGGGTATATAATATACAAGAGAAAAGGGCACTCACAAGAAGTAAATGCCCTTTAAGAGATTAGCCTTCAAACGAAGAATTATCAAATGAGAGACAAATGATGTTCTTAGGTTTGTTAGCGTCTGTTTCATAATTAAAGAATGAAGTATCGGTATAAGACGCCTTTGATAAATCACAACTTAATTCTCTGCGTGAAACTAATTTATCAAAGTAATCATCTGTGGTTAGATAAGACATTAATGCGTCTGCCATACCATTATGTGATAAATCAAAACTATCATCTTTTACTTCAATGAACAACTTCATAACTTTATCCCCCGCAACTGCTGGAATATCATCTTTGCCTTTACCATTATTAGTTTTCATAGGACGAAACTTTAATGGTTTAGAACTATTATCTAAATGTTGTTCAAATTTATCTACTGTATTCATTATTAACTCACTTTCTCGCCAATAAGACGATGTTTTTTAACTTAATGATTGAGAAATCTCAACCATACTTATAAGAAAATATAAGCAAAAAGGTAGGTGGGTGCTATATATAAGACCCACACACATTCTAGTTGCATTTTTAAAAAATGAGTTGTAAATTTTTAATTATGAAGATTCCAAAGAAAATGTTGTTTGAAATGGTTATGTCAGGTAAGCTACAAAAATTTGACGAAAAGAAAGATCGTTGGATAAAAGTTGCATTTGATCCAGAGAACGAAGAACACATTCAGATTAAAATGCAGCATTATGCTCAGGCTGAAATAGATTTTGTATATGAGGCGATGCAGATGGGAGTTACAATATTTAGAGATTTGAACTAGTAATACTTATAGTATAAATACGCAAGTAAGTTGCTAAGTATTACTTAAAGTATACTAACAAAAAATGAGGATGTCAAGTAAAAAATGATAACAGGTAAAAAAAGTACTAAGAAACCTACTATTAAAGAGATGGCAGGAATGATCGGAGCCTTGATGGTTCAGATAGAACAGCTGAAGTTGCAGATTTACAATGGCGATAAGGCCCTAGATGAATATATGGACATGAAAGGTGATAAAGAAGACTTTATAAAATTTTTAGAAAAAAAATATCCGTTAGATGATAAAGATAACAAGA
>MDTA01192789.1_pt1 | contig 17356 bp, 12 predicted proteins | sample 811151 | NCBI WGS metagenome assembly MDTA01 (sample SAMN05326648, study PRJNA326480) | marine metagenome | isolation source: seawater | place: Indian Ocean: South | collected 2010
GATCGTGGTCAATGTCGTCGGTTCCGAAACCATCCCAGGATTTGTCTACGGAATCGTCATTACCGAAGCCATCCTGTTCTTCAGTTTCGGACTCAACCAGTGGCTGCAATATCACGGCGTCGGACGCTGGAATGACTACCTCTATGGCGAGAAGGTGTATCTCGTGCTCAGCCTTGTTGCGAAGTCGGTGCTCGCCTGGTTTATCTATTTCGGGTCGCTCGCCAACTGAGTCACGCGATTCGCGCCGTTTGGCCCGAGTTGCTACTGCAATGACGGCGGGAGGGGTCCGGTGCCTCGCTCCCTGAGTTCATCAGCGTCACAGATTCGACATCGTGTCTCGACATGCATTGCAGTAATCGACATCTGCGTGCCTCGAGAACGCTCGATGAGTGGAACCGGATGCGCCACAACGTCGGTTGATCCACAACGTTCGCAATGTGGTGCGGCCGGGCGATCCCAACTGAGAGAACATCCACTGCAGCTAATGGTGATGACGGCGTCGTTGCGCGCACCAGAGAGATGCTCGTCGGTGTCACAGTTTGGACAACTGATGTGGAGTGACATATCGAAATGTTAGGCCTGCGTGTCTTACGCTCGGTGACGATCGCAGGGTAGCGGTGTCACTATCGCTACCACCCCTGAGACCACTGGTAACACCACGACGAGACGAGCCGCGCTCGTGTACGAACCGGCCCAGTCGGCAAGAAGAGAAAAGACGAATGGCGCGACTGCGGTTGAAATCACCATCACCGATGTCATCCGTCCGCGCCATGTGCCGAGGGTTTCTCTGCCAATCCATCGGGCCAGCAACGCTCCTTCGCTCGCTGCCATCGTGGCAGCCGCCGATCCCAACGCAATCCCGAACCCGACCGCCCCAACCGCCGAGTTCACGAAGGTAAGCGAGAGCACTGCGACCATCAACGTCAACATGCTGAAGGGAACAACGATGCGACCCGGTACACGATCAACAAGCCTGCCGACAACAAGGGCAACCAAAGCCGATGCAAAGCTCTGCGGAAGAAAGTTGGTCGCTGCCGCTGCCGCCGAGAGACCGCGCTCGCCGAGCACAGCTATCTGGTGGAACGCAAGAGCTGTCGAGACAAACCCAGTTGTCGCATATCCGAACGTGACGACGAGAAACCCGTTGCGACGCAGATGGCGGGGTTCATCTTTTGCTACCGACCCATCGACGATCTCTTGCTCGTCAGCATGAGGATGTTCAAGTCGCAACCGACGGATCACCCCGACCATCACAAGACCCATCAGAACAACGACAACACCTTCGAGTATCCACGTTGCTTGCCAACCGATTCGCGGAATGACTCGCGCTGCGATGAACGGAGTGAGCGCGATCGTTGAGCCTCCCAGCGCGGTAAGGAGCCCGAGAGCAGCACCCCGACGGTGGGCAACGTTTTTTGCAACGAACACCGACGCAGCAAGCGGCATACCTGTCTGACCAAACGATCGCAATCCGAAAATCGCAACCGTCAACATCACCAAATGTGTCGACACCGCAGCCAACACCGTCGCAAGGCACAGCCCGAGCGCGACCCCCGGAACTACTTTCGCAACGCCTCGCCGGTCAATAACACGCCCGAGCCACGTTCCTGTAGTTGACGCAGCCAGCGTTCCGAGCAAATACGCCAATGTGAGTTGCCCTCGGCTGACATCGAGATTCTCGGTGAGCGGGTCGACAAAAACAGAAAAACCGGCCGTCTGACCTGGACCTGACAACGCGATCAACACGGCACCAGTGCCAATAATCGATCGTCGTTGTTGCTGGGGTGTCGCCACAACTCTCCTTCGTGAGCCCGACAGAACCTACTCAGCCTCCAAACACAACATGGTGACCCACCCAAGTGTTGAGCATTTCACCAACCTCCCGCCCTTTCGTAAGCGCTTCTTTCAAATTGTTAATGTCTGCTTGTGCATCACTTCACAATTGCGCTGAGCGCCCGCTTCATGCAGGAGCGAGGGGCCATTTAATGACAATGGCTTCTGATGCACCGGCACCGAACATGGTGTCTCGCCTCGCACCACGATTAGTTGCTCTCGCAGTTCCAATCACCGCCGTCGTTGCCGCCCTCGCACTTGGCGCCATAATGCTGATCGCCCTCGGAGCATCTCCACTGAGCGGCTACGCCGCCCTTCTCGATGGCGCGTTCGGTGGGTGGAACGCGCTCGCCGACACCGCCTTGAAGGGAATGCCGCTACTCCTTGTTGGCGTAGGCATCTGCATCGCATTTCGAACCGGTGTCGTAAACCTCGGTGGTGAAGGTCAGATCATTGCTGGAGCGCTCTTTGCCACCATCGTTTCGCTCAGCATCCCAGGAACACCGAGGGTCATCTTGGTGCCCATCCTCATCCTTGCCGGCGCAATAGGAGGAGCACTTTGGGGGGCAATACCAGGATCACTCAAGGCCTACTACGGGGTGAGTGAAATCCTCAGCACGATCATGATGAACATCATCGCTGCTCAGTTCCTCAGTTTTTTGTTGCTTGACTGGCTTGCCGAGCCTCAAGAGATCCGTATTCAGCAAACAAAACGTCTCTCACCCAACGGTGACTTGCCCGTACTACCTGGTGGTACTCGTCTCCATCTTGGGGTCGTCATTGCCATCATCGTCGCAGTCGTCGGCTTCATCATCCTGTTCAAAAGTTCGTTGGGTGTTCGACTGCGGGCCGTAGGGCATAATCCTCACGCCTCCAAGTACGCAGGTATGCCGGTGCAACGCAGCGTCGTCGAGGCACTTGCGATTAGCGGCGCATGTGCCGGCATCGCTGGAGCAGTGCTCGTCTTTGGTTCCGAATCACATCGGCTTATCGGAGAGGGTGGGGCGATCGGGTTTACTCAAAATGCGGGATTCAACGGAATCGTCACTGCTCTGTTCGGCGGACTTCATCCACTCGCAACCATCCCAGCGGCGTTTCTGTTTGGAGGCTTGCTCACTGGAGGCATCAAACTGCAGCGGGAACTCCAAGTACCTGCTGCGCTCATTGTTGCTCTCAACGGAGTCATCGTCATCTTCGTAGTTGGCAGTCTCAAGTTGCGGACACGCCTCAGCGCATGGGCGGCGCGTGTCGGGGGTGCTGCGCAATGAGTGATTTCTTCACATGGTCGGTCATTGCGGCAACCCTTGCATCTGGGATTCGACTCGCAACACCCTTCCTTCTCGCCTCTCTCGGCGAAATGATTGGCCAACGGAGTGGGGTGCTCAACCTCGGCGTTGAAGGTGTCATGCTCATAGGAGCATTTGTTGCGTATTACACGATGTTGAAGACCGGCAGCGCCCTCACCGCCGTTTTTGCTGCGCTGCTCGCCGGCCTCGCCATGGGATTCCTTTACGCGCTCATCACCCTCGTCATGCAAGCAGAGCAGGGCATTAGCGGCATCGGAGTATTCCTTTTTGGCCTCGGGTTCACCGACCTGCTCTTTCAGAAGCAAGTCGGAACCCCGATTCCAGTGAAAGGACTCAATGAAGTTTCAATCCCGGTGCTTAGCGACATTCCGGTCATAGGAGAAGTGCTTTTTCAACACAGCCTTCTCGTCTACATCGCCTTCATCCTGGTACCCATCGCCTGGTTCATCATTGAAAAGACCACCTTCGGGCTCAACATCCGAGCTGTTGGCGAAACTCCAGAAGCAGCCGACACGCTTGGTGTAAGCGTCCAACGAACACGACTTTTCACGATTCTTATCGGAAACACACTTGCTGCCGCAGCTGGTGCAGCCCTCGCACTTGAACTCGGCATCTTCCAGCAAAACCTCACTTCTGGTCGAGGGTTCATCGCAATCGCCCTCGTGTACTTCGGTGCCTGGCGCCCCCTCGGAGTGATGTCAGGTGCCCTGTTGTTCGGCCTCGTTTCTGCGACCGTCAATCAGTGGAAAACGATTGGCATTATCGAAGGTGCTGCATCGAGCCTCGCATCAATGGCCCCAGCAGTACTCACGATCATCGTGCTCGTCATGGTGAGCCGAAGGATCGCCGCCCCGTCAGCCCTTACCCGACCATTTACGCGTTCGGAGTGACAACAGTTAACAGAATCTCATCAATCAAGAAACAAAATCTGATCAATACTCAAGTAACACACTCTTATCAATAAATGCATCGCTGTTTGTTCATCGCAGGCAACGACACAGACAAAGGAGACCAAAATGACATCAACTACCGGAAGGAGAACCCGTCGAGCGCTCGTTGCGCTTCTCGGAATCTCGTCTCTCGTCCTTGCCGCTTGTGGCGGTAGCGACGATTCATCTACGGAAGAACCAGCCGCCGAACCAGCCGCTGCCGAGGAGCCAGCTGAAGCATCGGCTGACCCAGTTCGCATCGCTCTCGTTGCGCCGTCGGCAATTAACGACCTCGCATTTACACAAAGCATGTACGACAGCGTCCAACGAGTCGCCGACAACCGTGACGTCACCCTCGACGTATCAGACGGACTGTTCATCGTCGAAGACGCAGGCGCTGCTCTCCGCGGATACGCAGAAGATGGCTACGACCTCGTCATCGCTCATGGCACCCAGTTCGGCGGTCCACTCGAAGAAATCGCACCCGATTTCCCTGAGGTGAGCTTCATGTGGGGAACATCAACTGACTTCAAGGGTCTCGACAACATTTACGCATACAGCGTTCGCTCTGACCACGGTGGCTATGTCAATGGCACCATCGCTGCTCAGATCACCGAATCCGGCACCGTCGGCGTTGTTGGACCAGTTGAGGCTGGTGACGCAAAGCTGTACGTCGATGGATTCGTTGCTGGCGCAGCAGCCCAAAACCCAGATGTCGTTGTGAACGTCAACTACATCGAGTCATTTAGTGACGTCGCTCTCGCCGCAGAGGCTGCGACGAGCCACATTGCATCTGGCGCAGACGTGCTCACCGGGACTGCCCAAATGGTGGTCGGCGCAACTGGCGTCGCCCAAGCGGAGGGCGTTCCATGGTTTGGCACCCAGTCGAATCAAACCGCGCTCGGCGAAGACATCGTTGTTGCCTCGCAGGTCTACCACTGGGAAGTGATCATCGAGCCAATCCTCGACCAAATCGCCAACGGAACTCTGGGCGGCGAGGTCTTTGAACTGACTCTTGCTAATGGTGGGCTCGTCATCGAATTCAACGACGCTTTTGGCCTTGACTCCGCGATTCAGTCTGCGGCAGAGGAAACCGTTGCTGGTCTTACCTCAGGTGAAGTGAGCACGGGCCTCTGATCCTTTGACCTAAGTAAATGATGATGCACTCTGATCCGACAGTCCCAATGCTGGAAATGCGCGGGATCACAAAACGGTTCCCGGGGGTTCTCGCGAATGATCGCGTCGACCTGTCGGTTCTGTCGGGTCAGGTGCACACCATTCTCGGAGAAAATGGAGCAGGCAAAAGCACGCTCATGAAAATCCTCTATGGGCTCTACCGGCCCGATGAGGGTGAAGTTCTTCTCAATGGTGAACCGGTCACAATCACGTCTCCATCAGATGCGATTGATCGTCAGATCGGAATGATTCACCAGCACTTCATGTTGGTCCCGACGCTCACGGTGGCCGAAAACGTTGCTCTCGGGCTTAGAGGTCGAAAAGGCCTCGCCGACATGAACCCAATTCGTCAACGGTTGACCGAAGTCTCTGAGCAATACGGACTGCAGGTCGACCCTGACGCATATATCTGGCAACTCGCCGTCGGTGAACGACAGCGAGCCGAGATTTTGAAAGCGCTGTATCGCGATGCACAACTGCTCGTACTCGACGAGCCCACCGCAGTCTTGACACCTCCAGAAGTTGACGAGTTGTTCGTGACCCTGCGAAAGCTCACCGATGACGGTCGAGGCCTCATCTTCATCTCACACAAACTTCATGAGGTAATGGAGTTATCCGATGAGATAACGGTGTTACGAGATGGAGCTGTCAGCGGAACGACACAACCAAGTGCTACGAGTCGAGAGCAACTTGCTGAGATGATGGTTGGCCGACCGGTCAACCTCACCCGCACACTCGACGAACAATCGGTCGGTGCTCCAAAGTTGCAGGTGAATAATCTGACTGTCACTGGCGACCGCGGTACGACCGCAGTCAACAATGTTTCGATCGATGTCCACGCAGGCGAGATCGTTGGCATCGCCGGGGTTTCCGGCAACGGCCAGCGGGAGCTCGCTGAGGCAATCTTCGGTCTGCGGGAAATCGCAGCAGGCTCAATCACTCTAAACGGCACAACAATTACGTCACCGACGCCACAGCAGGTTCGTCAATTGGGCCTTGCGTACGTTCCAGAAGAACGCATGCGTGATGGCGCAATCGGAGAGTTCACCGTTGCGGAAAACCTCATGCTCGTTGATTACGTAGCACCTCCCTTCACACAACGAGGGCTACTGAACGCAACGGCGATTGAACAGCGTTCTGGTGAGCTCATCGATGGTTACGGCGTGAAGACCCCCACGATGCACACTCCGACTCGGCACCTCTCCGGTGGCAATATTCAAAAAGTGGTGATTGCTCGAGAGTTCAGTTCGTCATCTGACGCGCTTGTCGTCGCACAACCAACTCGTGGGGTCGATATCGGTGCAGCCGAATACATTCATGAGCGGCTTCTCGAGCAGCGTTCAAGTGGCTCAGCAATTCTGCTGATCTCTGAAGATCTCGACGAAATCATGCAACTTTCCGATCGGATCATCGTCGTCCTTGAGGGCGAGATTATGGGTGAGGTGTCTCGAGCCGATGCGACCGTGAAGGACATTGGACTGCTAATGGCCGGCGTCACCGAGTAAAGGCGGGCGAGTGAGGACTCGTAACGCCCGAGGTGGAATCATTTCCACAGACTCCACAATTCGGTGCTTCTGCGAAGTGAATGATCACAGTTTCGGTACGAAAGACAACGGAGTTCATGTGACTTGCTGTTCTTGAGCGGTCTCTCAGCCAACACCGTTGCACGGCAAGACCCGAGCGCATCCCACGGCCCTACTTCACCAACGCCTCGCCGGTCGATAACACGCCCAAGCCTCGTTCCTGTGGTTGACGAAGCCAGCCTTCCGGGCAGATACGCAAATGTGAGTTGCCATCGGCTGACGTCAAGATACTCGGCGAGCAGGTCGACAAAGACAGGAAAGCCGGCACTCTGATCTGGACCTGACAATGCGATCAACACGGCACCAGTGCCGATACTCGATCGTCATTGTTGCTGGGGTGTCGCTACAACTCCCCCTCTGGGCCAGTTTGAACCTACTCAGTGTGGGCGCTTAATTGGTGAACGTCTGAAGTGCCCCGCTCTCATCTGCCAAGTGGGCCAACAGCGGTGACAGATCCCAGTGCGATCCCCCAAGCGATGCAGAGTAGTGGCGGATTCGCTCGACAATCTCAGCGAGGCCAACCGAGTCAGCCCAGTGCATCGGACCTCCCCGGTACAGCGGCCAGCCGTAACCGTTGACCCAAACAACGTCGATGTCACTACCGCGAATTGCGATCTTCTCTTCCAGAATCTTCGCTCCCTCATTCACCATCGGGTACAAACAGCGTTCGAGCACCTCTTGGTCGGTCACCTCACGCTGCTCCACACCCTGGGCGATGGCAAAGTCTTTGATGAGTTGCTCAACTTCTGGATCAGGAGCTGACGCCCGAGTATCCGGGTCGTAGGTGTAGTAGCCACGACCGTTCTTCTGCCCGTAACGACCGTTCTCACATAACACCTCACGTACCGTTGAACTCGACGACGTCGCCTCGTTCCAACCAATGTCGAGGCCGGCGAGATCCATCATGGCGAATGGTCCCATTGGGAAACCAAAGTCGTACAACACTCGGTCAATTTGGGCTGGCGTTGCTCCCTCAAGAATCATCCGGTCAGCCTCGGCACCACGCATGAACAGCATCCGGTTGCCGACAAACCCGTGACAGACGCCGACGAGCACGGCGATCTTGTTCACCCGTTTCGAAATTGCCATTGCGGTCGAAACGGTCGTGTCGGACGACTTTGCCCCGCGCACAACCTCGAGGAGTTTCATCACGTTCGCCGGTGAGAAGAAGTGCATGCCGATCACGCTTTCTGGGCGTGATGTGACCGACGCGATCTCATTGACGTCAAGCGCAGAGGTATTGGACGCCATGATCGCCCCCGGCTTACAGATCTGATCAAGCTCAGCAAAGATCGTTTTCTTCAGCGCCATGTCCTCGAAGACTGCTTCGATGACAAGATCGCAATCAGCAAAATCTTGTTTGTCGGTCGACCCTGTGATGAGCGCCATCCGTTCCTCAACCGCCGACGCCGGGATTGAACCGTTTGATGCCGAACGCTCATAGTTCTTTCGCACCACCGCAAGACCGCGATCGAGGCTTTCTTGATCACGCTCAACGACGGTGACAGGAATCCCGACGTTCACGAAATTCATCGCAATGCCACCGCCCATCGTGCCGGCACCGAGCACACCACAATGCTTGATGTCAACAATTGAGGTATCCGATGGAACATCTGGAACCTTGTTGGCGGCGCGCTCAGCAAAGAATGCGTAACGCTGCGCTGCTGACTGGGGTCCCGTCATGAGCTCATTGAACAATCGACGCTCTACGGCGAGACCCTCGTCGAACGACAGATTGGCTGCGGCCTCAATGCACTGAATGTTGTATTCGGGCGCAAGGAAACCGCGAGTCTTACGAGCAATTGATGCCCTGAAGTTCGCAAAGAGTTCAGTGTTACCGCGAGCCTCAAGCACTTTTTCATCACGGTCCCGCACCCGTGCAAGCGGCATATTCTCGGCAATCGCTCGACGCGCAAATGCAATCGCTGCTTCTCGTAAATCGCCGTCGGTGACCTCGTCAACGAGCCCTGCCTCACGAGCCTCGGCCGTGCCAATATGTCGACCTGACGTCATCATCTCAAGAGCCTTCGGAACTCCGGCGAGGCGAGGCAATCGCTGCGTGCCTCCTGCTCCGGGCAGCAGCCCAAGATTGACCTCTGGCAAACCGAACTTCGCTTCCGAGACAGCCACCCGGTAGTGCGCGCACAATGCAACTTCAAAGCCTCCACCAAGGGCAGTGCCATGGATTGCGGCGATCACTGGGATTGGGGCGTTCTCCATCGCATCTTGAACCTCTTGAAGGCTGGGGCCCTGTGGAGCCCCACCGAATTCACTGATGTCGGCACCAGCAATAAAGGTGCGCCCCTCGCAAACGAGAACGATGCCAGCTGCTCCATTGCTCACTGCGGTGTTCATGCCTTCGAGCAACCCTTGGCGGACATGCCAACTCAGCGCATTTACCGGCGGATTGTCAACAATGACAAGGGCGATTTCGCCATCAGTCTCAAGACGGACAGTTTCAGTTAGTTGCGTCATGCCTTAAGTCAAACAGTTTGGGGCTAGCCACACGGCATTGAGTTTCACCAGACCACCAGTGAGATCAGTACGCGGCACCAATCCTTGTCAACTAACAACTAGTGGGCGAGGGGGGACTTGAACCCCCACGTCCTTACGGACACTGGCACCTGAAGCCAGCGCGTCTGCCATTCCGCCACTCGCCCGAGCAACTTCGCTTTAGTCTAACTGTGTGCATGCAGTTGGACCATGGGGCAATTTAGAGTGACCCAGCCCTGACCTTTGTGCAGAAAAAGTACTAACGAAACTGCGTATCTGAGGATCAACTCGGAACTCAGGGTCCATGACTTAGAGACCCGAATTTCCGGTGTTTTGGAGTCACGCCCACGCAAGTTGCTCACCTCCCTCTGCGTTCACCTCCTCCCTACAGATAACGGCACTGATCGAGAACGGAAGCACCAAAGCCTGCCGAGAATCGTTAATGCAGACCTATCGATCGGTAACTCAGGTTCCGCAATTTTGCGCCAGCTCAAAGAGTGCTTGGTTCAAAATTTGAGAAGGCAAGTATCCAACGGCGGCAACGTCATCAGACCACATACGCACCTTCTCTGATCTCTTCGTTTCTTTCAGGGCATTCTCAACCTCAGCGGGGTCAACTCGATCATGAAACAGGATGAAAAGGTGGTCAGTCGGCATGGCTGCAAGTTCAAGATGTCTGTTACCAAGATCAAGAAAACTCTTCCACATTGGCGCTTCGAAATCCTCTGTTTGAAAGAGTTTGTTGAACAAGTCGTTCAGTTGTGTTGAGCCGGTGGGTGCGACACCATCGAATCCTTTGCATCCGCAGGTTTTTGCAAGATATTTCGGAAACTGCCCGCTCAAGGATTCCTCATTCAAAACATGGATGGACACTTTCGGTACGTCGTGCTCGTCAAACTCCCGCGGACTATTTAGATCTGGAATCTTTGAAGCCATGAATCTTTTCTTTTCGGTTAGCGCCCGCACCTCTTCGGCGCTCGGCATGGAACCGTCTCCAAGGTGGACGCAAAGCAAGTTTGGACTCGCCAACGCAGTGAAACCCGCTGAAAAGAACCGATAAGCAAACTCATTATCCTCACCACCCCAACTATTGAACTGATCGGAGTTACCACCCAAAAAACGCCAAACACGACTCTGAATGAGCAAGTTTCCACCCGACATCGCTCTCCAACTCTCAGGACCCCTTCGTAAGAAAGATGTCCGATCGTAGTGGCCCCAAAGCCATCCTGGAATTGAGATCGAACAATCAGCTACTAAATCACTCAGGGTGGGGAGATGTGCGCTTAACGATCTTGATAAGACAGTGGGCACATCTGAATCGGAACAGTGCACGCGATACCCCAAAAATGCGTGCGGACCAGTTCCCGGATTGCTTAGCAATGCTCTAATCGATTGTCGTAAATGGTCAGATGGCAACATGTCGCAATCGAGAAAGTACAGCCATTCGTTGACTGCCTCATCCGCACCAAAATTTCGTGCCCTCGAAAGCCCAAACCCATCCCGCTCCTGATGAAGAAGTCGACAACCGATATCACTCACGTAGTTCGGGGCGAGATCCGAACCGTCGTCAACAACGATCACCTCGTCATCCGGCTCAAGTTGTTGAACTAATCGATGAAGTACAGCATTCAGACATTCATGATTATTGAAATGAGGAATTACGAAAGAGACATTGTCGTGCATTTGGAAATGATTTCTCTTGACTGAAAATTTGGTTTTGGATTTTCGATCTAATTCTGAGCTAATCCCGATAACGGCAACTCGCTGCCACATCGAAGAATGCTGTCCGGCCCCGTTACGTCATTCTGAGTTCGCTTGAAGGACAAACGGCTTTGTGTCCACGTGAAATATCTGGCCACCCGCGTCCAACAAACGCACGCACAGGTCTTTGTTGACGTCTCTTCGTGAGCATTTCCAATTCCCTAACACCATCAACAGATCACGCCTTAACATTATCGGCCCTCGATAGGCGTGAGCATCGAAGCCCCTAACCCCAAAACTCCGCCGGGAAAAGACCGAGTCGTTGTTTGTTTTCGCAAGTATCAGAGAAGGGGAGATCTCGTGGAGGCCAGCTCCCGCGCGGTCAGCTGTGCGAAGGAATTCTTGTAATAAGCCAAAAGTCTCAGGATCATCGTCAAGTTTCACAATCCAGCCGGCCTCGTCTGATGCGGATGCACTGAGACTTGCCAAAACACATCCATAGGAAGTCTCCTCATCAAAAAATAGGATTCGGAGATCTAACTGAGAAAAGTTGGATGACACCGCGTCTAGCTCAAGGAGAACTTCTGGCGTCGCCCGTAGACCGTGGAATCCAATAAGAACCTGATCAATCGAAGCGGCTTGACTGGAAATTTGATTGAGAAACCGTCGTAAATTTTGCGGTTGTTTCAACGCGCTTATCACGGTCACTTTTGGTTCATTTACGGTTAAAGCTTGGTCCATGTGTAAAAGGTCAGTCGACCTCACCTTCATTGACCCATGAAACTTTGCCTCTTGGCAGATGGCACAACCCTTACCTCGGTTTAACCAATAGAGGGCCCCGACACTTTTCTTGAGTCGAACTAACATTCGCCGAGTAGGCCAGTAGAAACCCCTTAGCGGCTTGATGGCACTCCGTAAAGAAATCATTTGACCGATTCCTGCTCCAAGTCTTTCACGAGTCTTTCCTTTAGGCCGTCCAACTCATCTCGATGCTCCTGCTTCCAAATTAGGAAGTGCCGATCACACGCACACGCAACCGACACAGAAGATAACGGTGGGAAGGGAGCCTCAGCAGTCCTCTGATCTTTCATTTGCACAATCAAAAACGCTGATATCGCACCTGGCATATTTCTCGCTTGGTGCTTTACTCCAATCACATTTGCCTATTTGTAAACCTCTCTCTTGGGCCACCTGCATGGTAGCCAGATTGTCCAGGCAGGCCTCGTGATGTATTACTGCGATCACGACCGACCCACCGAGGCGGTTGCGTCGATAACTTGGAGTCTGTGAGTGTCCTTCGAGTTCAACGCTGGTCAGAAATGGATGTCGCCGCACGACAACAGATTCTTCACCGCGGCCTCGACGACATTTTTGAGCCGTCGCTACGGGCATCGATTGGAGAACTCATCGATGACGTTCGTGAACGAGGCGATGAGGCGGTCTGTGATGCTCTCGATCGCTTCGATGGCATCACCGTGTCTCCTGATGCTCTGCGTCTCAGCGATGACGAGTACGAATCCGCAACGGTTTCACAAGAGGTTGCCTCCGCTATTGACGATGCGATTACACACCTGCACATCTTCAATGAGCGTCAACTCGAACACTCGTCGTCATGGTCATTCGAGAGCGAACCCGGCCTCACCATCGGTGAGAAGATCACACCGATTACCTCTGCCGGGCTCTTCACGCCGTCAGGTAAAGCGTCGTATCCAAGCGTGACGTATCAACTCGCCGTTCCTGCGATTGTCGCTGGTGTTCCCGAAATCACTGTTGTTGTCCCGCCAGTGCCAGGCGGTCAGGGTGAGGTCGATCCCGCTGTCGTTCACGTCTGTCGCACACTTGGCATTCGCAACATCTTTCGGGTGAATGGCCCCGCCGGCATCGCCGCGCTCGGCTTTGGCACCGAGTCAATACCTCGGGTCCGAAAGATCGTTGGGCCAGGGTCACCCGCTGTCACGATTGCGCAGGTCGAGATGCAGCGGCACGGCGTCTCAACGATGATGTTGCTCGGTCCAACCGAGTCGCTTGTCATTGCCGACGACTCTGCTGATGTCATGCGACTTGCCGCTGACCTTCTCATCGAGGCCGAACACGGAACCGACACCTCAGTCGTTCTCGTCACGCCATCGGCAACGCTTGCCGAAAGCGTCGATGCAGAACTGCATCGTCAGCTCGCTGATCTTCCCGAGGTTCGAGCAACGGCTGCTCGAGCTGCGCTCGGCCCGAACGGTGGATGTGTCGTTGTCGACAACATCGACGACGCGTGCACCGTCGCGAATGCCTACGCGCCAGAGCACCTTCAGATCGCAGTTCGCGAAACCGATGTCGAGTACTGTGTCGACCAAATTGATCACGCTGGTGAAATGCTCATTGGCCAACACACACCGTTCTCTGCAGCGAATTTCGTGATCGGCTGCCCAGCGTCACTGCCCACCTCTGGATTCGCTCAGGTGTCGTCGGGCATCACCGCTCAGGCGTTTCTGAAACGAACCGCGGTTGCGCGAGCTGATGAACATGCTCTCGAACGGATGGCTCCATCGATCATCGCTCTTGCCGATCATGAGGGGTTTCCTGCTCATGCGGCTGCGATTCGCCGCCGCCAACACTGACCATGACACGCCGTCCGCCCTATGAGCCTTGGCGTGAGACCACCGGTGAGTTTCGGTGGCGTCTCGGTGTTCGACCGCTCGACCTCGAGCGATGGATCGAAATTGGCGACGATGCTGCTCACGAACTTGCGCTAAAAGCGGAGATTATGTCGTCGCATCCGTCGACGGCGTTCTGCGCGCTCGACAACACCGAAGACGACGCTCAAGAAGTGCTTGAGGTACTCGTCGCACATCTCGAAGAAGTGCATCCTTCGCACGCGGCGACTGTCAAGATCGACTCAGATCTGCATCCTCTTGATGCAGCAGGTCGACTCATTCAAGAAGATCTCGTGCTGATGGTGGAACGTGACGAGAGATTGGTCTTTGGTGCCGGCAGTGTTTGCTTTCCGAATCGCTGGGATCTCCAATCGAAACTTGGTCTCAGCATGTCGGAAGTTCATGAACCGGTAGCGCTTCTCAATGAGCAGCTTGGCCCGGTGATCGATGACGTGCTTCGCCGACTCACACCTGATCGCCCGATGTGGCGCCTGGGGTGGGGTGTTATCGACACCGATGATCTCTATCAAGCAGTTGACGGCACTGCAGCTCCTCGACCTGTCGATGCACCTGCGAGCGCCCACCACTTAAGAATCGAACGAGAGACTCTACGTCGATTTCCACGAACGAACTGCGTGCTGTTCACGATTCGAACCCATCAACTGCCTTTGCCTGATCTGGTTGATGTCGATCAGATGTCGGCAGTTGCTCTTGCTGACGCAATCGAGTCGATGCCGGTACCAATCGCTGAATACAAACAGCTCGATCGATCGGGCAACCAAATTACCGACTGGCTCCGGTCGTCGGCCTGACACTGTCTAACCTTCGAACATGAGCGACCCCGAAGCCCTCGTTCGACGTTTGCTGAAGTTCGACCGTGTCTTCAACATGTTCAACATGGAGATGGTTGAGTTGAATCATGAGCGGTGCGTGATTGAGATGACCGTGACCGAAGAAATGACGAACGGTGCCGGCGTCTGCCAGGGCGGTATTGTCTTCATCCTTGCCGACACGGCAATGGCGATGTCAGCAAGTAGTCACGATGAGATGGCACTTGCGACCAACGGGTCGATCGAGTGGGTGAAGTCGGCCTACCCGGGTGATCGTCTCACCGCTATTGGAACCACTCGATGGAAAGGCAAGCGACCAAGTCTCCATGACGCTGTCGTGACCAATCAAGATGGCGCTGAAATTGCCCACTTTTATGGTCGAATGCAGCGCGTCGGTGGAACGATCAGCGAATTTCTTCACGAACGCGAACAACGACCGTAATCGTCGAAACCTTCAACTACTTAGAGCCCTATAAGCGAATAACTGGCAGAATGTAGGTCATGGCTGACTATCGCGCTCCCATTGCCGACATCGCACACACGCTGACCAACGTTGCGGGACTTGACCAGGTTCTTGACCAAGAACTGTTCTCTCATGTTGATTCCGACACCGTTATCGGCGTGCTCGAAGAGGTCGGACGATTCATGTCCGAGGTAGTTGCCCCAACCAATAAAGATGGCGACACCGTAAAGGCCCAGTGGCATGCTGACGCATCGGTGACCATCCCTGAGTCGTTTAAGCCGGCCTACGCGCAGTATGTCGCATCGGGATTTGGAGCGATGCCATTCGATGCCGAGTACGGCGGTGCCGGGTTTCCGTGGATGACTGCACTCGCGGTTCAAGAAATGCTGAACAGCGCCAACATGTCAATGGCGCTGTGTCCTCTCCTCACGCAAGGTGCCATCGACGCTATTGAGGCTCACGGGTCGCAGGAACAGAAAGAGACGTATCTGCCAAAGATGCTCACCGGTGAGTGGGCAGGCACGATGAACCTGTCGGAGCCACAAGCGGGTAGCGATGTTGGCGCAGTGCGAACAAAGGCTGAACCAAATGCCGATGGTTCATGGAAGATCACCGGTACGAAGATCTGGATCACCTTCGGTGAACACGACATGACCGACCAGATCATTCACCTCGTGCTCGCACGCACACCCGGAGCGCCTCCCGGAACTAAGGGAATTTCAATGTTCCTTGTTCCGAAGTTCCTTTTGAATGCCGACGGTTCAATCGGTGAAAAGAACGACGTGAGTTGTGTATCGATCGAGCACAAACTCGGTATCCACGGTTCGCCGACGTGTGTGATGTCGTACGGCGAAAACGACGGAGCCATCGGGTGGCTCGTCGGGGAAGAAAACGAAGGCATGCGCAACATGTTCACGATGATGAACAACGCCCGCCTCTCCGTCGGTCTGCAAGGTCTTGCCATCACCGAACGCGCCTACCAAGATGCGGTGCAGTACGCGAACGAACGTCGCCAGGGTCGTGCAATTGGTGCTCCTGCTGGCGAGCAAAGCCTCATCGTTGAGCATCCAGATGTTCGCCGTCTGTTGATGACACAGCGTGCATGGATCGACGCAATGCGGGCACTGACATACACGAACGCGGCCTTTCTCGATATGGCGAAAGCCGCTACTGATACCGAGGCCGCTCGCTCATGGCGCGAAAAGGCTGACCTCTACATTCCACTTTCGAAGTCGCTGTGCACTGATGTTGCCCAAGAGTGCACCTCTTCAGCCGTCCAGATTTTTGGTGGCATGGGATACGTCGAAGAAACCGGAGTTGCACAGCACTATCGCGACGCTCGGATCCTCCCGATCTATGAGGGAACAAATGGCATCCAAGCAGCCGACCTTGTTGGCCGCAAGCTGGGAATGCGTTCAGGTGGAGTCGTGCATGACGAACTCAGTCGTTTCGAGTCAATGCTCGATGATGTTGCCAAGGTGGACGGCATGGCTACCGCCGCAGAAAATATGCGCGAGGCCATTTCCAGCAGTCGGGAGGCGACTGAGCATCTCGTCAGCGTTGCGAGCAATGATCCCGCAAGCCTGCTGGCGTCATCGACGCCATATCTTCGAATGCTTGGAACGACCGTATGTGCGGGTCTCCTCGCCGGAAGCGTTGTCGGACTCGACCCGTCAAATCAATTTGAGGCCGCGAAAATTGCCTCCGCTCGGTTTTTCTGTGAGCAATTGTTGCCGGCGGCACAAGGCTGGGCGAGTGCAGTAAAGATGTCATCTGAGACGCTCTACGCGATTCCTGCGGATGCCTTTTAAGCCAGCATCGATAACGATTTCTGCGTTTTCTCAGTCTCTCAACTAAGAAATCTTTAGTCGAATTCACTCAACATCTGTAGGTTTCTGCAGAATGGATCGATAAGTTATCCACATGGCACTCGATCCAAAAAAATGGACGACGAAAACCCAGGAAGCGGTCGCGGAGGCCGGCGACCTTGCACGGTCACTCGCCAACCCTCAACTCACCGCCGATCACCTTCTGTTCGCAATCGCTTCACAGGAGGGCACCGTTGCCGCCGCTCTTCTCTCAAAACTCGGCCAAGCCCCCGGCATGGTCGTCAACCGTGCCAACGAAGCGATCTCAAAGCTGCCACAAGCACAAGGAGGTGACGAGCCTCGCATGGATCGCGAACTGTCGAACGTCTTCGACAACGCGGACTCCTATCGAAAAGATCTACGAGACGACTACCTCTCAGTTGAGCACCTCCTTCTCGCCATGAACCAGCGAGTTGGTGTTGGGTCAGAAGAAATGTTGCAAGCGCTCAAAGATGTTCGCGGCAACCACCGCATCACCGATCAAGACCCTGAAGCAAAATTTGCTGCACTCGAAAAATATGGGCACGA
>MDTA01079367.1_pt1 | contig 17355 bp, 30 predicted proteins | sample 811151 | NCBI WGS metagenome assembly MDTA01 (sample SAMN05326648, study PRJNA326480) | marine metagenome | isolation source: seawater | place: Indian Ocean: South | collected 2010
ATTAATAAAATTTCATGATATTATAGAAAATAAAGATTACCAAAAATTGGAATATTATAATGTAATTAAAAAAGAAGATTGGGATGGTTTAAAAAATATTTTTAACGAAATGTCCTTTAATTCTATTATTGGAAAAGAAAAGTCTTGGAATAAATACAAAAAAACATTTAGCGGATTATTTAAGGAGCATTAAAATGAGCGAAATTATATTACCAGAATCTACACAAAAACATTTAAGAGAAAATAGTGTTATTTCTTCAGAAGAAGTAGCAATTCAAATTGGAGACCTTTTTGTTTCTGAAAATGTATTGTCAAAAGAAAGAAGACAAATTAATCCTACTGCTATTAGTAATTTATCTGTTTCAGAGAAAAAAGAAAATTTTCAAACAAAAACACTATTAAAAGGTTAAAATATGTCAGACTTAATTTATTTTGATGCAGAAGCACAAAATCTTTTAAAAAAAGGAGTAGAAAAACTATGTAAAGCAGTTTCTATTACAATGGGTCCACAAGGTAAATTAGTATTAATTGAAAAGAATAATCAGCCCCCACATTTAACTAAAGATGGAGCAACTGTTGCAAAAAGTATTAATTTAGAAAATAGAGTAGAAGCATTAGGCGCCAATCTTCTAAAACAAGCAAGTGAAAATACTGCAACTGTTGCTGGAGATGGAAGTACAACTTCAACAGTTTTAGCTAAAGAACTTTATTTTAGGGCCTCGCAAGCTTTACAAACAGGAATTACATCACCTTCAGAAATTTGCGAGTTATTATTAGAAGAAATTGAAAATGTTATTGCTTTTTTAGGAGAAAAAGTAAAGTCTGTAGTTTCTAAAGAAGAAATCAAACAAGTGGCAACAATATCAGCAAATGGAGACGAATACATTGGCGAGCTTATTTCTAACGCAATGAATGAAGTTGGATCTTCTGGTTTAGTAACAGTAGAAAAATCTAACTCTACTAAAACAGAATTGAATCTTGTAAGAGGCGTTAAAATTGATAGAGGTTATATTTCTCCTTATTTTGTTAATAATGAAGATAAATCTAAGTGTGTCCTGGAAGATCCCGCTGTTTTTATAGTAGGTGAGAAAATTGGTAACTTGGCACAAGTGCTACCAATTTTAGAAAAAATTCATCAAGCCGGAAAATCATTATTAATTATAGCAAATGACTTTGATCAAGAAGCTATCCAAGCAATGATTGCAAATGTTACTAAAGGACTTTTACAAATTTGCGCCATTAAATCTCCTTTTTACGGTGATAAAAGAAATATAGTTTTAACAGACTTAGCTCGAGCATTAGGGACTGAAGTTGTAACAGACTTATCAGAATCTTTTATTAATAACATAGGTATTTCATATTTAGGTTCTTGTAAAAAAGTAGAAATAGATCACAATTCTTCTTTATTTGTAGAATGTAAAGAAAAAGTCAAAGATGAAGAACTTCCAAGCAAATTGCAAAAAGAGTTAGATAATAAAAATTTATCAAAAGAAGAAATAGCATTTATTAGACAAAGATTAGTTATTAATAAAGGTGTAGTTGCTGTTTTATCTATTGGAGCACATACTGAATCTGAGTTGTTAGAATTAGTCGATAGGATTGATGACGCATTACATGCAACAAAAGCAGCTGTAGAAAGTGGATTCTTGCCTGGAGGAGGTATTTCTTTAGCTAAAGCAGGAATACATTTAATAGAAAATAATACTACAGAAAAAGACTTAGTAAGAAATACTGTTATAAAAATAGTAGCAGATGCTTGTTTGTCTCCTTTAAGACAAATTCTAAAAAATGCAGATCTTTCTGATCATTACATTTTTGAAATGATTAAAAAGAATGAAAACTGGAATTACGGATATGATGTTAGAAATAAAGAATACGTTGACATGATAGAAAAAGGAATTATTGATCCTTTTAAAGTTACAACCACAGCATTAAAAAACGCAATTTCAGTTTCGAATAGTTTACTATCAGTTGGCTGTATAGTTTTAGAAGACTCTTTTGAACAAAAAGATATTCAGCTAGTTCAATTATCAGATGATATGTATTAATATATATAAAGAAAGGTTTTTAAAATGAAAAGAAACATATACGTTGATTTATTAATTCTTGAGAAGCTAAGAAGAGAAAGAAAATTTGAAGAAGAAAGACCTTTTTTACAATTAGAAATTGAAGATAATTATTATAATTCATATAAAAAAAGTGAAGAAGTAAAAAAAGAAAAAATAGGTGTACAAATTATAAATATTTAATTATAATATACCATATAAATAAAAATATTTATAAAACCCGTTTAAACATTTAAAAATTTAAAATATTAAAATTTAGGAGATTCATGTCGACTGTTGAAAATATTAAATCTGTCATTAAAGAAAATCCTTTACTTACCAAAAAACAAGAATTTGATTTATCTAAAAAAGCAAAAGGTGGTGATCAAAAAGCAAGACAAAAATTAATTGAATCAAATTATCGATTGGTTTTGTCAATTGCAAAAAAATATTATCGACCTGGTTTATCATTTGAAGATATTGTTCAAGAAAGTTCAATTGGTTTAGTAAAGGCTGTGGATATGTTTAATCCCGACCTTGGATATAAATTTAGTACTTATGCTTGTTGGTGGATAAAACAAGCTGCTTTACAATTTATAAACAATGATGCTTCATTATTAAAGATTCCAACACAATCTAGAATGCTAAATTCTAGAGTTAAGAATATTATTAATGAATATAAGACAAAATTTGGATATACACCAAACGAAGAAGAATTAAGCGATATATTAGGAGTAAACAAGAAAACAATAAAGAGCGCAATCGAGGCTTCTAGACCAATTTTATCTATAGATAAATCAAATGATAAAAATGAAGAATCTAGTAATTATACTTTATTAAATAAAATAGAAGATAATTCTTTAAATCCTGAAGAAGCATTATTACAAAAAGAAATGTATCAAATTGTTAAAAGAAATTTAAGGTTATTATCAAAAAGAGAGGAAATAATATTAAGATTAAGATTTGGAATTTCAGAAAATGAAAGCAGCTGGCAAGAATTCCCAATAACTGAAGATGAATATAATAAACTAGAAATGGTGTCTTTTAATGAAAAATAAAAAAATAAAGTATGTTACGGTAAAAAATAAAGAAGGCTTAGATTACAGAAGTATTGCTAATATCATGACAGAAAAAGGTGATAAGATGAATCATGCTACTGTAAGGAATATTATTAATAAAAGTTTGGTTAAAATTGTAAAAGGCCTACATAAAGATATGAATAAAAACATTTCTGAAAAAGATGCTTATAATATTGCTAAATCTCCTGAGTTTCAAATTGCTTTAAAAGAATTATTAGAAAGAGAAAGAAATGGATAAATATCTTGTTAGTTACGAATTATTTAGATCTAGAACGGGCTTTAACCCTTATAATATAATTAAAGAAAATACTACTTACGAAGAGTTTTCTTTATATCTTAGGAGAAGAAAAGTAAACCCGCCTAGTCTAGAAGTTTTTAACGCTTACAAGAAAAAAGCAGTTGAATTAGGTTTAATAGAAATAAAAAAAGAAGAATTTAAAGAAAAAGAAAATCTAGTTAAACCAAAAAGAAAAAGGAGGACTAAAAAAAATGATTAATAAATTTTTTAATAAATTTTTAGATTTTCCCTACTATTTACTTACATATAATAAAAAACAAAGAAAAGTAGAAAAAGCTGATATTAAAAACAATATAAATAAGGACAAAGAAAAGTATGATACATATGAAAAAAAATAGTGTAGTTTTTTTTTATTAATTTTATTTTTAAGCTGCGCTGAGAGTGAGATTAAAGACGAAATTATTTTATCTATAGAAAATAATAATCTTTATTCTGGGCAAAGAATTAATATACTATATGATACTAAAAAAGATTACGATGAAGTAGAAACAAAATTAATCGATCAAAATAATAATATTTATGAAAATTACGGAAAAAAGAAATTTAGTAGTAATTATCTGATCAATAGAGCGATTAATAAAAAAATTCCTTTTAATAATCAATATTATTTAATAATGAATTTTTATTCAAACGAAGAAGTTTTTTCGAAAAAAATAGGAATAAATATATTGCCATCATTAATTATTGAAAGTTTTTGCTCTTCAGAAAACTGTGAAATACTTACCGGTAATTTAATAGAAAATGTAAAAAATAAAATAAGCGTTAAAACCTTTAAATTTGCAGCAAATAAAATAATTTATAGTTTTAATACGCCATATGAATCTTTTAAATACGAAAATGTTTTTGATTCTCCTGTTAATGAAGATTGGCTGGATAATATAAAATTTAAAAAAGTTCCAGAAGATATTAGCAGTTATATTGTAAATGTAGAAATAAAAGCATTAAATTTTGATAACGAGCTAGTAGAAACTTCTATACCTATAAAAGTAGTAAGACCTATGGAAGTAAAACACTTTGGTCAATATGAATTAGCTCAAATATACGAACCAGTACCGGTAACAGGATGTATACCAGGTTCTGTAGGAAATACCGTGTCATATTCAGAAAGTAACTCTGAAACTAGACAAAATAGTGTTTCTATTTCTCTTAATAAAAACTGGGTAAATAGTAAATCAGTAAATGTAACTAATACCAATTCAGAAGGTTTAAACGTTGGAGAAACACAAGGAACAGTTAACAGTTCTTCATTATCTCAATCAGAAACACAGTCTGAAGGCTTTTCTTCAACAAACTCGGAAGCTGAGGGTAATAATATAAGTTTTGGAACTACTGATGGCGAAAACTGGAGCTGGAATATGAATGAAACCGAGTCAAATCAAAATTCCACCTCACAGTCTAATCAAGAAAACACTTCTATAAATGGTTCAACTACAGTAGGCGCCAGTGGAGAAGGTTCTTTACCTTTTTTAGCAAAAGCAAGTGGTAAGGTAGAAGTCAGCGCAGGAATACAAAGAGGCTGGGGTAATTCAAATTCTGAAACTAATACAAATTCTAATTCAAATAGTAGAGGATATTCTACAGGTAATTCTTCTCAAAACTCTAGAACTTATGGAAGTGTTTATAATGAAGCTAGAAGTCATTCTTTAACAGGTACATATGTTTTATCGAGCAATACAAATAACACAATATCAGAGTCATCTTCGTTATCTTCTAATAGAATATGGAATATGTCTAGTAGTTTATCAAATGGAGAAACAGTTTCTGAAGCTAATGGAGAAAATATAACAGAAACAATTGTTTCTTCATCAACTAGCTCTACAACTTTTAGTTATAACGGATATATTCCAAGAGGCAGATTCGGAACTTTTTATAGACAGACAAGCAGATATGTAAAATTATCTGAAATAATTAGTTATAATATAGACGGCAGGCCTTCTCATGCTGGGTTTATTATGATGAATACTTGGTCATGGGCGCCTGGTTTGACTATAGCAAATTCATGTGAAGAAGCTAGAGAAACTTCTTTACCACACAGTTCTTGTCTTATTTCTCCTTGTATAGAATAAATAAGTTTATATAAAAAGGCAAAAATAAAATGGAATTAAAAGAATCAATATATAGAAGAATTTTAGAAGAATCTAAAAAACAATCAGGAAGTTATCCGGAAGAAAATTATACACAAGGATGGTTGGAGTTTGATGAAGAATGGTTAAATAAACCAGGGTTAACTACATGGGAAAAAGATAGGCAAACTATTATAAATTATTTTAAGAAAATGAAGTTAATTTAATTTATCTTTTTCCGCCATTATATTCTTTTGCTAAACCTTCATTAATTAAGATACGATTATAACTATTTTCATACATAGGTGATTTTTCTTCTATATTCCAAATAGTTCCTAACCATCTACCAAATTTACCTTTTTCTTTAGTATGCAATAAAACTTTTTTATTTAATATTTTTTCTCTTAACCAGTCTCTTGTTTTAATTCCCTTTTCTTTTTCCTCTTTTGATTTAGTTCTAATTTCTGGTGTATCTATTCCAACTAATCTAACCTTTACTTTTTTAAAAGTCTTGAATCCTAAATCAACTACACATGTACATGTGTCCCCGTCATAAACTTTTACAACTTCTGCAATATAATAATACGGTTTCATTTCTTTCCTTTTTTACTACTTTTCTTTTTTTTTCTTTTTCTGTAATCAACTATTTTTTTCCATTCTGAACTATCAACTTCTCTAGCTTTCCCTCCTCTAAGAACAGCATTAACTCTTGCCATTGCCCATTGAGCAGGAGGAATCCCAGGAGTATGACCCGTAGCCCAAGCAGCCAATCCTTTTTCGTGTATTTTCTTAAGAACATAATAAGGTGCATTATGTTTTTCTGCTTTTTTCTTTAAAGCAGTTTTTAACTTATCTGGTTTCTTACTACTAGAGCTAGAAGGCTTTTTCTTTCTAGAAGACTTTTTCTTGCTAGAAGACTTTCTTTTTCTTTTTTCTTGAATTATTTCTTTAATGCTTTCTCTAATGTATTCTTCTAATAACATTTTTTATTCTCTTTGCAAATTACTTTTAATATTTTTATCTTAGAAATGATGACATATAGTTTAAATAAACACCAAGAAATTAAAATACTAATTTTATTTCTTTTTGCTTTTCTTTTCTTTTCTTTTTCTTTCTGCTGCCTTTTTTTCGCCAGGCCACGGATGTTTATAACATATTGCAGGTTTCTTTTTGTTTCCTTTTGGATTACACATTTTGTAAAGTTTTATATAAATCTTTCTTTCTTCACCATTTAATCCAACCAAATACTTTTCAGGAACTTTTTTTTCTTTATCCTTTTTTTCCAAGATTAAAGACTCATAAATAAACTATTTTAATAATTCTATGTCTTTCATTTTTTATTTTTCTTTTTTCTTAATCTAATAGTTTTTCTTTTTGAAATTTCTTTTCTTTTGCAAGCGTACTCATAAGCTCTTTTTAATCTTTTTTTAGTTTTTGGATTTTTTGCATTTTTATAAGCTGCTCTAACTCTTTGATGAACTAAGTTAATTATTTGAGATTGTCTAGCGTGAGACTTACTTTTAAAACTTTTTTGTGCAAAAGTTTTCCTAATATCGCTAGCAGTTCTAAATTTAACCCTAACTGTGTCTTTTGGGTTTTCATCTGTATAAAGTCTTCTTCCACTATTTTTAGGTTTTTTCCCAGTACCTACCTTAGGATCTCTTTTCTTTTTTCTTTCTAAGAGTATTTCTATTATGTAATCTTCTAATAATAAATTCATTTATATTTTCTTATATTTAAAATTAATTTTGTTTTCTTACTATTAATTATTCTATGCCATGTTTCTTTTGGTATTTTAAAAAAACCTTTTTTATTTAAACTTTGTGGTATTTCATTTTCGATTTGAATATACCAACCATCACCTTCAATAAAAGTAACTTCTCTGTCTTCTTTATCGATATGCCATATTAACTCTTCATCTTTACTGCTATCGAAAATTCTTTGAACTAAGATATAATTTTCGTTTTCTTCTAATATTTTTTCTTTAAACGGTAACAATTTTTACTACTTTCAAATATAAATGGTAAAAATATTACCAAAATTTTGGAACGTTTTTACCTTTGGAGAAATCTCTTGGAGCTCTACATGACCAATATCTAGCTGAAGTTTTATCATTTGCTTTTTCTGTACCACAGCCATGTCGCGCAACAAAAGAAGCATTTCTTTCTTTATCGTTCCAAGGTCTAGACATATTTGGAGAACCATAATCTATTTTTTTAACTTTTTGAGTTTTTGGATCTAAAACAAAAACGCGATAAGCAGAATTATTTTCTGGGTTTCTAATTGGCTTATTTAGTTTCTGTTTCTTATTATCTTTTTTACTTTTACTTTTTCTTTTTTTTATCTTTCTCTTGTATTTCTTTTTTTTGCCTTCTAAAATAAAATCATCACATTCAGAAATTAAAGGCATATATACATCTGGTATTTGATTAATAATCATAGGATAATCTAATGGAACATAGTAACCTTCATATTCTCCCCAATAACCTATGTCATTTTCTAACATTCTTATATCTTCATCGTTATTTAATTCTATCATTTTTCTTTCATATAAATCCCTTGCTTCAGAAAATAAATCAAAAAAACTTTCGCTACCAGGGCGAAATATATTCTCTGAAAGAGGTATGTTTTCTTTTATATGGAAAAGTAAACTTTCTGATACTTCATTTTTATCTTTTTCATTTAGTAAAGATATAATATATTCTTTTAATAAATTACTCATTTTATTCCTATAGGTGTAAATTTATATAAATTTTAATTATAATATAAATATAATAAAATATTATTATAATAAGTTTTTAATTTCTAACAACAAGGATTTTAAATATGACACGCTTCGGATATGCATGCCTTAATATGGAATTAAGGGAAAAAGGAATATTTACCTCGAGGACAATGAGGAAAAAAACCTTTCAGGAAAAAGGTCTGGAATATACATCAGAATTAATTGTTAAAAACACTTTAGATCTTTTAAAAATTTTAAAGTGGAATAAAGAAAACAACATACAAGTTTTTAGAGTATCTAGCGAAATTACGCCATGGGCATCAGAATATAATTACGAAGATCTACCGGAATTTGAAGTTATTAAACAAAACTTAAAAGAAGCAGGAAATTATGCAAAAGAAAATAATTTAAGACTATCATTTCATCCTGGACAATTTAATTGTCTAGCATCTGAAAAGGAAAGAGTTGTTAAGAATTGTATAAAAGATCTTGATAATCATGGTAAACTATTCGATTTGATGGGATTCGAAAGATCACATTATAATAAAATTAATATACATTTAGGTTCTACATGTAATGGAAATTTACAAAAAGCTAAATACAACTTTTGTAAAAACTTTGAAAAATTATCTGATGCTGTTAAAACCAGGTTAACGGTTGAAAATGACGACAAAGCAAAAATGTTTAGTACGAAATTTCTATATGAAAATATCTTTAAAGAAATAAACGTACCGATAGTTTTTGATTCTCATCATTTTACATTAGGTCCACAAGATTCAAGTTATAATGAAGCTTTTAATATGGCTTATGATTCTTGGCCAAAAGGCGTTAAACCTGTTTGTCATCATTCAAATGGTAAAAAAGAATATGAAGACCCTACAATTAGATCTAAAGCAGCACATTCTAATTTTTATTATACTAAATTTGACGATTGTAATAAAAATGTTGATGTAGTATTAGAATCAAAATTTAAGGAAAAAGCTTTATTTAAATATATTAAAGACTTTTTATAATATATTTAAATAAAAATATTAAAGGAATTATAATGAATAAAAAATCTTTATTAGAAAGAGAAATTACAAAAGCTTTTATAATGAGTTTAAATCCTGAAATGGACTTGCATTTTAGACCTACGCCTAAGAAAATTAATTCACATGAAAAAATTGAAGATCAAGGAAAATCAGATTTTGAAATTAAATTTGATAAAAATGGTATGATTAGTCGTGATGATTTATATAGACATTTTGATTTAAATAAAGACAATGAAGTTTCAAAGGAAGAATATGTAGATCATATTAAATATCATTGTGAAAATCCTGAGACATTGGATCATTATAAAGAAGAAGAAATATCTAATGATGTTCCTTGCAATAATTCTTACCAGAGGACAACTGAATATTTTTCAAAAAATGAAAATGAATTTCTAGCCTTATTAGAAGATATATGTCGTGGTGTTGAAGGATCATGCAAAGTTTCATGCTGCCAAGCAATTATGGATTTAATTAAGAAAGAAAAATAGGCAAATATTTTTATGATAAAATTAGGCGACAAAGTATATCATTGGGCTTCTTCTGACGAAGTAGGTGAAGCAGTTTTTATAGTTAAAGAAAAAACCAACAGGGTCATGACTTCTGGCGGAACTATGCAATCCAGGACTTATGTAATTGTCCAATATAAAAGTGGTGAAAGAAAAAAGATTTTATCTAGCGAATTACAGAAACATTTTGATTAAAGGAAATAATGATTAATATAATTTTATTATCATCATTAATGTATACAGGCTTTTGTCAAGATTTTATAAAAAGAAAAAAAGTAAAACCAACAGAAGAAAAAATAGAAGTTTGTTCTATGTTAATTAGAGATTCTAAAGAACTAAAAGTAAATACGATATTAGTGTTGTCTATTGCTTGGGAAGAATCTAGATTTACTCCACAACATAAACCTACAAGATTCGGTTGTATTGGACCTTTACAAATAAAAATAAAATATTGGTGTCATAATAAAAAATTAAGTGACTGTGATCCTTTTTATGACGGCGTTAAAACAATTAAATATTATTTAAAAAGATTTAAACCGGTTAAAAGAGCAATATGTTATTATAACGATGCTAGAAAATGTAAAAAAAATAACAAAAGTATTTATACTCTAAATGTTATTAAACATAAGTTGCTTATGAAAAAAATATTAATAGAAAAAAGTATTGACATTCTTTAGTTTTAATATTTTGTTTAGTAAATTTTTTCTTATAAAATTTTAGGTGTAACTTTTGTAAATAATATAATATAATATTTTATAATAAAAAATTATTATGTTTTAAATTTTTAAATTATGGTTTTTATATTCTTAAAAAATTATTTTAATTTCAAAAAGAAAAAAAATATTTTAGAAATGTAAAAACCATAACCTGATTATATAATATTATATGATCAATATTAATTCTTAATTCTTAAAATGAAAGGTATTTATGGAAACAAAATACTCTATCTATAAACAAAACTATGAATTATTAGTTGAAAAAATATCACAAGACTTCAATCTTACAATCAATCTTTCTTACGATGTTTGTGATGAGTATTACCCTTATTTAAAATTAATTTTTATCGATAAAAAACAAAATTGGCGTGGAAGATATTATTCATTGTTACATGAATTAGGACATCATATAATATTTTCTAATTCTTCATACAGAGAAAATTACTACCCTGGCTTTAAGAAATTCTTCGGTTCAAATTATTCTAAGGCTGAATATGTTTGTTTGGTTAACGAAGAATTAGAGGCTTGGAAGTTTGGCAAAATGTATGCAGAAAGCAATAACTTAAAAATTGACAGATTTTATTTTGGTCAAATTACTGTTGACAATGTAATGACTCATATGTTATCTGGAATTAAAAAACTTTATTTCTAGGAAAAGAAAATGAAAAGCAAGAAAAAAATAATTCTTTCTCCTGAATATTCGAATAACAACAAAGGTAAAAAAAATGTAATATTTAATGGTGATAAACCTAAAAAACAAGTTAAAACTATTTCTTGGAATTATAAGAAAAACGAATTAGTTTATATTAAGTCTGGTACTGCTTATCATTTAGATAAAATGGTTAGTTTTAATCATGTTGTTATAGATGATGCTTATGTATTGATTATAGGAGATAAACAATATAAAAAATACACTGTTGAAGAAAACTGGTTTTTTATTCTATATAAAGACGCTGTTTTAACAATATCAGGCAAACATATTTCTCATATTTAAAAATTAAACATTTAAAAATTAAAAGGCTAAAGACATGAAATTAAACGTTAAAAGAGACGAAATTGCTTTTGGTTCAAACATTCTAGACATTACTGTTCCACACAAATTAAGAGAAAGATATAAGTGTGGTATCGATTTTATCGATTCTGCATTTGGTGGAGAAGGATTCACACCTTCAACAATAACATTATTCACAGGAGAACCTGGTGCTGGCAAAACAACACTTATGTTAACATTGGCTAATGCTTTAACACAACAAGGTAATTTATGTTTATTTAACACAGCAGAAGAAAGCTTATACCAAGTTAAGTTAACATGTGAAAGGCTTGGTTTGGATGATGGATTTGTTGCTGGGCAAGAATCATATGTTCCAAGACTACTTAAAAATTGTGATAGGTTAAGAAGAAATAATAGAGGTAAACAATTTTTCTTAATTGTTGATTCTCTTCAAACTCTAAATGATGGAAAATATGGAGAAGATAATGTAAACGGTCAATCAGCAGTTAGATCACTTCAAAAATTAACTGATTATGCTAAAGAGCATTATATTAATGTTATTTGTATTGGTCAAGTAAATAAGTCCGGCTCAATGGCAGGATCACAAAAACTTAAACATATGGTGGATGCAATGTTACACTTAGGAATAGAAAAGAAAGAATCTGATTTTATCGGGTTTAGAGTTTTCCAGACAGTTAAAAATCGATTTGGTGGTGCTGGCTGGACATTTTACTTAGACCTTAAGAAAGAAGGTTTTAAAGAAGTAGCGAGGGTTGGTTTAGGTGGTTAAACCAGTTTTATTATATCTTTTAGGTTCTTTAGGTATTTTCTTGCAAAATCACCTAGGATATATACATGAATTTTGGAAAGGAAAGCATATGATATTAATCTTGCTTTTATCTATTCCAATTTCTTTATGTTATTATCATGCCTGGAATATACTCTTACAAAAGTTTGAAAGTCTTTGGACAGTTAAATTTATTTTTCTTGGGATGTCTTATATGACATTTCCTATTTTTACTTATATATTTTTCAGTGAAAGCCCTTTTACACTAAAAAACTTTATATGTATTTTATTAAGCTTTGCAATAATATCAGTCCAGTTTAATTTAAAATAATAAAATTTTATGTGTAAATTTTTAAATTAAATTATTATAATATTATATAAATATAAAAAATATTTATGTAATTTTTTAAACCCCCTTTGTAATAAGGAAAAAAAATGAAAGTTGATACATTTTTAAATGTTGCCAATTCTCTTCCCCCGCATATTGCTGTATTAATGAGAGGTCCGACAGGTATTGGTAAATCATCGCTGGCAAGATCTTGTGCCGAGCATCACGGTTTACCTTTAATTGACGTACGTGGTTCAACTGCTACTGAAGGTGATGTTCAAGGTTATCCTGATATTGAAGGCATGAAGAAATCAGGAGTTATGACTTTTTGCATGCCTTCTTGGTTTGTTAAAGCATGCAAAGAACCTGTTTTACTATTTCTTGATGAATTAAATCGATCACTTCCAACTGTTCAACAATCTTTCTTTCAAATTGTTTTAGATAGACAACTAGGCAATGATGAAAATGGTATACCTTATGAATTACATCCAGAAACAAGAGTTTTTGCTGCTGTTAATCATGGTAATGAATACGATGTCAATGATATGGATCCTGCTTTATTAAGAAGATTTTATGTTGCAGATATAGAAAACAATGAAAAATCTTGGCTATCTTGGGCAGAAGAAAATAAACTAGATCCTATTATTATTGAATATATTAGGAAAAATCCACATAATTTAAGAGTTGATCCTAGTCAGGTTGAACCTGGGCAAGTTATTCCATGTAATGCTCAGTGGCACAGAATTGATGAAACTTTAAAATATGCTAATAAAAATTTAATTGATATTATTGGTAGAAATAATACAGACATTTATAATATTGCATTAGGTTTTGTTGGTAAAGAAGCAGCAATTGATTTTACCGATTTTATTAAGAATTATGAAATCAGTATTTCAGCTGAAGATATTTTAAATAACTACCCTAAATTTAAAGAAAAGTTAAATGAAACTTCTAATGATAGAATTAATGCGTTAATTGATCAGCTAGGGGCACACGCAAAATTAAATAATTGGAACTTATCACAAGGTATGAATGCTTCTCTCTTTGGCCAAAACATTCCAGAAGAAATGGCATTACATCTCTGGTCAGTTATTGCTTCTTCTAAAAATGTTGAATCAATAAAAAGTTTCCACAAATATTATGGAGACTTTGTTGTAAAACTAGTTGAAGAAAACAAAAACCTTTAATAAAAAGGATTATTATGAGTAATACTTCTAAATCTTATCATAATATAAAAAAGAAAGTGTCTAAAAGGCAAATTGCTGAATATGATTTGTCTAAGACTTTAATAAGTTTATTATGGGATGAACCTTTTTACGCTAGAATATTAAGATCTCTTACTAAAATAGAATCAGAAGAAGTACCAACTGCAGGGGTTCTATGTAAAGAAGGTAATCCAACTATGCTATGGAATAGAGAGTTTTTTGCTTCTCTTAAAGAAAAAGAAAGAAAAGGTGTCATTAAACATGAGTGTTTACATTTAGTCTTTAATCATACTTCAACAAGAATTAAAGAACCACACCTTATATGGAATTATGCAACAGACTTATCAATTAACTGTACTATCCCTAAAGACGAATTACCAAAAGGTGGCCTAATACCAGGAGAATATTTACCAGAACTTAACGATGAAGAAACAGCTAATATGTCTGATGAAGACATTCAAAGATATCATAATTTATCAAAGTTTATTAAGGATTTACCTGTTGAAAAGACTGCAGATTATTATTTTGAAAAACTTATGGATAACGAGGAAATAAAAGAATCTTTATCTCCTGATGGCGAAGGAGGTGATCAAGGTAAAAACATACTAACAGAATTAGGGTTTGATTCTCATGAAGACTGGGGAAACATGTCTGAAGACGAAAAAGAGATGTTTGACCAAAAAATAAAAGAAATATTAAAGTCTGCAGCAGAAGAAAGTGATGCCAATGGTTGGGGAAGCGTTTCCGGAGCTTTTCGTAAAAATATATTAAAACTATTAAGTAATAACGTTAAATGGGAATCTATATTAAAAAGGTTCTGCGGACTTAATAGACGTGCAGAAAGAGTATCGACCATAAAAAGGATAAATAAAAAATATCCAGGTATATATTCCGGGTTTAAAAGAGAATATAAACCAGTTATAGCTATTTACTTAGATGAAAGTGGTTCTGTTAACGATAATTTTATAGCAAAAATATTTTCAGAATTAGAAAAACTTTCAAAGCTAACAGACTTCTATTTATACAGATTTGATACAGCTGTTCATGATACAGAAATATTTTGGAAAAAGGGAAAGAAAATTGAATTAAAAAGAGAATTTTGCGGAGGAACTAATTTTAATGCTCCTACTAAGCATGCTTTAAAGAATAATAAAAAGTTTGATGGATATATCATTATTACAGATGGGTTAGCTCCAAAGCCTGAAATATCTAGAAAACTTAAAAGATGTTGGTTAATCAGCGAAAAAGATAATTTAAACTTCACACATGATAGAAATGACACTTTAATTAAAGTTAATTTATAAAAAGGAAAAAAATGAATTACCATTATAATGGCGACACTTATAAGATTGTTAAAGAAGACAGAATTTTTAAAGTATACTATATAACAGAATCTAAATGGTCGACAAATAAAACGTTTATTGGAAAATATAACACACAAGACAAAGCTCAAAGTGCAGCAAGAAAATACTCTAACTAAAAATGAAAGGAAATAAAATGCAAAGATATGAATTGACGCTAAGACTAAATGGTTTAAACGACTATGAAAAGAATTCTATTCAAAGTGTATTTGCATCAAAATCAGCAAAAGATGCATTATATAGGGCAGATGAATTTTTAAACAAGTACAGATCAAAAGAAGTAAGACTTACTTATAGAACAAAAGATTTTTTAGAGGCCTTAGCAATTTCAGCAATGACTGACTTAGGATAAATATTTTAAACCAATGGGCTAGGAATATTATGATAAAAGAAATAAATAATTTTCTTGTCGAAATTAATGAAACAAATTCGCAGAATAAAAAAATAGAAGTAATAAGAAATTCTTCAAAAAATATACGTAAACTTCTTTACTATGTATATAATCCTTATTTGCAATTTAATTTAAAACCAAAAAATGTTTTAAAAAATAAAGATTTGTGTAATAGATATACTAAGTTTTCAGATGTTTATGATTTATTAAATTCTTTAAATTACAGGATGATAACTGGTAATAAAGCTATTTCAGAAGTAAATGGTTTTCTTTTACATAACCCTGAATATAAAAAATTGTTTTTTATGATTTTAGAAAGAAATTTAAAAATAAGAGCTTCTGTAAAATTAATTAACAAAGCATGTCCGGGTTTAATCCCAGAATTTAATGTAGCTTTGGCTAATAATTACAATGAAAAAACAAAAAAGAAAGTTGATTTTGAGAAAGATGTTTGGTATGTATCAAGAAAACTCGACGGTGTTCGCTGTCTTATTGTTGTTGATGAAAAAGGAAAAGCAAAATCTTATTCAAGATCAGGAAAACAATTTCATACGTTATCCTTGGTAGAAAAAGAAATAGAATCTTTAGGCGTTAAAAATATCGTTTATGATGGGGAAATGTGTATTGTAGATGAAAATGGTGATGAAGACTTTCAAAGTATTATAAAAGAAATAGGAAGAAAAGATCACATAATAAAAAATGGACTATTCCAGATATTTGATTATATTCCTTATAGAATGTTTGCAAAAGGATACGGTGAAGCAGGGCTATTTTCTCAAAGGATTTTTGCTTTACAGAGTATAATATTAGGTGAAAAATTAAATTATATAGATTACCTAGAACAAATTCCTGTTTCTAACTTTGAAGAAATCGATTCACTATCAGAAAAAGCTTCAGAAAAAGGATGGGAAGGCTTAATTTTAAGAAAAAATAATTTATATAAAGGCAAACGCTCTAATGATATTTTAAAAGTAAAAACATTTTATGATAACGAATATATTGTTAAAGATGTATTTTATGGACCTATTAGATATATTAAAGAAGGAAAAGAAGTTGAAGAAGAAATGTTAAGTGGAATATCTATAGAACACAAAGGTAATATTGTTAGAGTAGGCAGTGGGTTTAGTATAGATCAAAGAAAACATTACTTTAACAACTCTCAAGATATTATAGGTAAAGAAATAACAGTTCAGTACTTCGAAGAATCTCAAAATCAAAACGGCCAATTTTCTTTAAGATTCCCAGTAATAAAAACTATCCACGGTGAAAAAAGAGAGTTCTAAATTGTCATCTGAATTTGAAGAAGAAACTTCTGTAATTGTTCCAGGAGATTTGTGTTATTATTTTAAAACACCCGTGCTTGTTTTAAAAGTATTATTAAATGGATATGACGACAGTGGCTTTAGAAAACGTTGTCATGTTCTATTTCCACAGGGCGGAATCGATACAGTTTCTTTAAAAAGTTTAAAAGTTATAGAATAATTGGAAAAATTTTTTAAAAAATTTACAACAACAAAAAAGAAGTTTAATTTTTATGTCTAATAGTATTTACAATATAAAAGGCAGTCTATATTTAACAAAACATAATTTAGATATTGTCTTGGTATTAAAAAATTATAAAGATATATGTAATCTAATTAATCCAGGATTTAGCTTTGCAGGAAATGAAATAGATTATGAAGAAAAAATATTAGTACTATTTCCAGACCTATCTATTGAATTAATTTTTACTTCTAACTTAAAAGCTTTAAGCTAAAAAATTTTCAAATAAAACGTATTCGGCTCAGCGTTTAGAAATTACTATGCTTAAAAATTTTTTCTTGGAGAAA
>MDTA01114452.1_pt1 | contig 17355 bp, 18 predicted proteins | sample 811151 | NCBI WGS metagenome assembly MDTA01 (sample SAMN05326648, study PRJNA326480) | marine metagenome | isolation source: seawater | place: Indian Ocean: South | collected 2010
AGCTGCACCAAGATCAAAGTCAAAAAGATAAGTCATTGGAGGTGGCGTGCTTACTACTCCATTGAATTTAGCAAGACCAGTAATCCAAGCTATCACACTAAATAATAGGATACCTATTATTATGTTGCCTTTAATTTTCATCTTCTCCATCACAATCATGGATACAAATGCTAAACACCCAAGTAAAACTAAAGGATTTTTAATATCCCCTAAAGTTACTAATGTTGTAGGATGATCTCCAACTACTCCCATAATTTCCAAACCTATAATTGCTAAGAAGAAACCAATTCCAGCACCAATACCAAGTTTCAAACTTCTTGGAATTGAATTGATTAACCATGCTCTAATTGGCGTTAAAGAAATTAATAAAAATAGTACTCCTGCAACTAAAACAGCACCCAGAGCTTGTTGTGGCGTATAACCCATCCCAGCTACAACTCCAAAAGCTACAAATGCATTAATACCCATTCCGGGAGCTAGTCCAATCGGCCAAGTTTTTCCGTAAAAAGCCATTATGAAACAAGCTATTGCGGTCGCAACTATTGTTGCAGTAAAAACAGCGCCGAATTCAAAGAAACCCTTTTCTGGTCCAGCGAATTCGCCAGATAAAATAAAGGGATTTAGGAACATTATGTAAGCCATAGTAAGAAATGTTGTTACTCCAGCAATCACTTCAGTTCTAAAATTAGTTTTGTGTTTTTTGTATTCAAAATATTTTTCAAGCATAAAGCCTCCTTTAAACATGTAATTACAATGATTCTCTCTATAAATCTTTTAAAAATCTAAGTAAAAAGCTAATTACAACCTATGATAAATATTTCTGTTTATAAAATTTGAGTATATTCTAAAGTTAGTTGCAAATGAAAAATTTTTTGATTTTTACAATTTTGATATTTTTTTTGTTGTCCTGTCAATCCGTGACAAACAAAATAGATGAAAATGTAAACAAGGAAGAAAAAAAACTTTCTAAATGGTTAAATAAATCAGAGTACGAGTTAAAAATCGAGTTTGGTAAACCAGATGAAATTTATTTTAAAGATAATTCTCCAAATAGATTTTATAAATATACTAAAGAAAAACTCAAAATTAAATGTCAAAGGATTTTTGAGATTAATGAAAAAAACTTAATTATCGGATATACAAGCAAAAATTGCTTTTAAGTATACTTGCGGAGAGTTTCTCCGCAAGTAAGGTAACTTATTTTATTTCAATAAGTCTTTTCTTTTTTGTTTCAGGAATAATTTTCTCACAAGAAATTGTAAGTAAACCATCCTTAAGTTCGGCGTCATTAACTTTTACATCATCAGCAATTGAAAAAGATCTTACAAAAGATCTTTGTGAAATGCCTCTATGAATTACTTCATCGCCCTTTTTTTGTTCATCTTTTTCTATTTTTTTTGTTCTAATAGTCAAAAGATTGTCTTCAAACTCTACCTCAACATCTTTCTTATTGAACCCGGCAACAGCTACTTCGATAGCATATTTGTCTTTACCAGCTCTTCTAATGTTGTAAGGTGGATAGTTACTTTGCATCGAAAGTCCACCACTCCCTAGCATAGACTCAAACTGATCAAACATATCATCAAAGCCCACACTAAAAGGTTTTAGAGAATTAAAGATCGAAATATCCTTACTTGTCATTTTTCCTCCTTTGTTAGCAAGGTTAATTATCATTCCCAACTGGCGAATGACAATTCATATATATGAATTAAATTTTTTATTTCAAGGTTCTATTTTAAAATATTACTTGTTTTTAGTATAAAGCTAAATTCTTCTGCTAGTTCTCTAATTGCATTATCTCTTCCGCTCATACCTCCATGGCCTGCGGCTTCAGTCTTACATTTTAATAACTGTATATTTTTGTCCTTCTTTCTGTCTCTAAGACGGGCGATGTATTTTATTGGTTCAGAATATAAAACTCGATTATCAAAAAGAGAGGTAGTAATTAACATATTTGGGTAATTAACACTTTTGATATTATTGTAAGGAGAATAAGACTTAATATATTTAAAAAAATCTTTATCTTTAATTGGATTACCCCAAAGCTCCCATTCCGCTGGAGTTAGAGGCAATTTCTCATTTAACATGGTAGTAAGAGTGTCAACAAATGGGACAAGAAGTAATGCCGAAAAAAATAAATCTGGTCTCATATTTACAACAGCGCCACCAGTTAAGCCACCGGCTGAACCACCATAAAAACAAAACCCACCTTTATGTGTGTATTTATTCTTTATCAAAAAATCTGCACACGCAATATAATCTTCAAAAGTATTCTTCTTTTGTTTTTTTTTAGCTTCTTCGTGCCAAACGTCTCCTAAATCACCACCACCTCTAACATGTGCTAATGCAAAAACTATTCCCCTATCAATTAAAATAAATCTAGAAGCGCTAAAAGAAGGCGTTAAACTATGTTTGTAAGCTCCGTATGAGTATAAAACAATTTTTGAGTTTCCATCCCTTTTAAAATCTTTTTTTCTTATGAGAGTAATTGGAATCATTCGACCATCGTGCGATTTAGCTTTTAATCTCTCAACTACATATTTTTCAGGATCATGACCTGAAGGTATCTCAAGCTCCTTTACTAATTTTTTCTCTTTTTTGACTATATCATATTCATATATTTTGCTTGGGGTTGCCATACTTTCCCAGCTTAACCTTATTTTTGTTGTATTCGAATCTTTCTGCATCATTGCAGCCCCTGGGACTCCTATAGACTCTTTTGAAATCTTAATTTGCTCTTCCTTGTTATCTTTTATATTCCTTATGAAAATTTTTTGTATTGCATCTGATTTTTCTGATCTGATGATATAATCATCCAAAAATTCGACGTCACCTATAACTGTTTCTTTTTTTGCTGGTATATAATCTTCTAGCGTTTCTAAATTGTTAATTTTACATCTTTGTATTTTATTATCCTTAGCATTATGATTAGTATGAATATAAAAATATCCTTTCCAACTATCTATAGAATATCTAATATTTTGCTCTCTCTTTCTAAATAATTTTGGTAAAATATTTTTTTGATCTGACGGAAAAAAATACTCTTCGGTTGTTATATGGTCAGATGTAGATATTATAAAAAATTTTTCGTCAGCACTTAAGCTAATGTTACATGTAAAAGTGTCATCTTTTTCTTCAAAGATCAGCTGATCTTCTGAACTTTTTTTTCCAATTTCATGTTTAAAAATACTTCTTGCTCTATGAAATTTATCTAACTTAACGTAAAAAAAACTTTTGCTATCCAATGACCAAGTTATAGATCCATTAGTATTTTTAATTTCATCTGAAATTTTTTTATTATTCTCCAAATTTCTTAAATAAATTGTGTAATATTCAGAACCTTGCAGATCTAAAGAATAAGCTAAAATTTTATCACAATGCGATACACTTATTGCCCCTACTCCAAAATATTTTGAACCATATTTTTTCTTTTCGACATCACCGTCAAAATAAACTTCAGGATCTTTTGATTTATCTATTAATTGTCTTATTTTTTTTGAGTAATTACTATTAGCATCAGTTTTTGTCCAGTAGAAATATCTTTTATCTTTAAATTTTAAAGATGTATCGTCAAGTTTTATTTTTCCCTTAATTTCTTTAAATAATTCATCTTGAAAATTTTTAATATTTGAAAAAAAATCACTACATAAATTATTATTTTTATCTATGTACTCTTTGACTTCAGGTAAAATTTTATTACCATCTTTTAGTACATCTAATATATTTGATTGATCTACCCACGAATATTCATCCATTAATTCAATTCCGTGATATTTTTTTACATTCTGGATTTTTTTTAATTTTGGTATACTCATAAGAGGAAATTATATGAATTTATTTTTAGCTGGAATTATCATTTTTGTCATTATTTATTTATTTTTAAACTGGTTTGCCAAAACAAGTAGCAAAAAAATTGCTCAATTTTTGAAAAGATTAGCAATAATTTTATCCATTTTCTTAGCTACAATTCTTGCTATTGGGGGGAAATATCTATTTTCAATTCCGTTTTTATTAATTCTGTTGTCTGGCTTAAAGATTAAAGGCCTCACAGCTTTGCAAATGTTCCAACTCTGGAGATTAATACAATATATTAGAAATTCGGGAAAGTTTTCGCAAAATCAATTTAGATCCTCTAGATCTGGATCATCGAGTATTACTTTAGAGGAAGCTTATAAACTTTTAGGTTTAAAGAAAGGTTGTTCAAAAGAAGAAGTCCTGAATTCAGCCGCTAAATTACAAAAAAAAATTCACCCTGATATGAATAGAGATGTAAATACAGAAAGATTGAGTCAAATAGTTAACGAAGCAAAAGAAAAAATTTTAAAATCAGATTTCTCTTAAATTAATGCTTTTTTAGTTTCAAACAAAACTTTATCGAAAGAAATTTTGTCTCTTCCAAGCGTATCGTGAGAGGTGCTATGAATTGTTTCACCTTCAGGCACAATTACTTTTATGTTATTGGAATAGGCGCTGTAGCTAAATGCAGGTGAGTCAATAAATAAGGCAATACATTTGATCCCTAGAGCAGAACTTATATGGAGAAAACCAGTATCATTACCAACATAAAGATCGCAATTCTTAATTATCGGAAGAATTTCTTTTATTGATAATTTACTTAAAGAGATGCAATCATTTTTTATTTCCGACTCAGATATTTTTCTTATTATGTTCTCATCATCTGGACCTCCAGCAATATAAAATTTACAATTTATTTTCGATGAGATCTTTTTTGCAAGCTCTAAATAATTATTGATAGCCCATCTTTTCGTTGGGCCCGATGCAGAAACCCCGAGAACAACGTGTTTAAAATTTTTATTGAAATTAAAATTTTTCATTGCTTCTTCTATTCTAGAAGAATTTAAATTTATTTTTGGCTGACTTGATATAACCTTGTTTAAATATCTTTCAGTGAAAACTTTTGCAGTTTGGAAAATGACATCTTTAGAAGTAAATAATGGGTATTGATGAATTTCTTTAATACCACAAAATTTTGCAAGCAAGAAATATCTTAAAGATCCATTAAATATAAAAACTTTGTCAAAATTCCATTTTCTTATTTCTTTAGACAAATTTAAAAAACCTTTGATACCATCTTTTTCATAATTAAGATCAATTATATTATTTATATGCTTATCATCTTCAAATAAATCTGAAGCTCTTGAACTTTTTTTTGCTAGAACCGTTAATGGGTGGCCAATTTTCTCTGATAAAGCTTGAAAATATGGAGTGAATATTACCATATCACCAATACCGTACCTTTGTTGTATAACAAGAACTTTCATTTTGATTTCTAATATTATAACTTAGACTAATAAATTTAGGTAAGATTATGATAAAAAAAGGTGTATATGCGGCTAGTCTTAGTGTGATTAATAATAATTTGTCTTTAAATATACCTGAAACAATCAATCACGCAGAAAATCTAATTAAAGAGGGACTTCACGGAGTATTTTTCTTTGGCTCTACAGGGCAAAGTCAATTAATTTCAATGAACGAAAAAAAAGAATTAGTCTCTTCATTATCAACGCACAAACTTAAAAAATATTTTTTTCTTGGGACAGGATGCAATTCTCTTAAAGAAAATATTGATTTTATTCAATACTCTATGGAATATGGTTTTAATACTTTTCTAATAATGCCACCTGCTTACTACAAAGCCAATGAAAATCATGGTGTATTTTTATTTTACAAAGAACTTATTAAGGAATGCCCAAAAATAAAAATTATTATATATAATTTTGAAAAACTAAGTGGTTTTTTGTTTTCAGATGAACTGATTAAAAATCTTAAAAAAACATTTCCAAAAAACATTATTGGATGCAAAGACTCAAGTTACAACTTATTCGAAAAATTAAAGATTGACGATTTTTTGATATTTCCGGGTTCTGAAGCAAAATTACTAAAGGGTCTCGAACTAGGATGTGCTGGTTGTATTTCTGCAGTAACAAATGTTACACATTCTTTAGCAAGAAAAGTTTTTGACGATTTTGAAAATAAAAAAGACCAAACCTTAAATGAAAAACTCATATTAGTAAGAAAAATATTTGATAAATATAATTTAATTTCAGCTGTTCATTATTTCATGACTTATGAAAATGAAAGATTTAACACTCTTTTACCTCCACTTACTTGTCTTAGCCAAGAAAAAGGTAAGGCATTAATTACAGAATTAGAAAATTTAAATTTTTTACCTAAGAAAGGAATTGCAGCGTAAATGTTAGTAGCAAAGTTATTATCAAAAATTTTTAAGGACGATGGTGTTATTCTCATAGATTATGATGGGCAGAAATATATATGCGGGGAACCAAAAAATAAAAATCCGATTATAATAAAACTAATGAAAAAAAATTTAAATTGGAAATTAGTGCTCAATCCCGATCTATCTTTCCCCGAGGCCTACATGAATGATGAAATTAAAATTGAAAATGCGAGTCTTAGTGAATTTTTAAATTTAGTTTTCAAAAATATTGGCAGAAAAGAGATAACGACTTCTGGATTTTTGTTTAAAAAAATACTTCAAACTTGGAGATATTTGAGCAATTACAATCTTCCATTTAAATCTCGTAAAGATATAGAGCATCATTACGATGTTAGAGGAGAAAAAGGAGAAAAATTATATGACATTTTTTTAGATAAAAAACATAGACAATATTCATGTGCTTATTGGAAAGATGTAAATGAGAGTTTGGAACAAGCACAACAAAATAAATTAGACCATATTATTACTAAATTAAATATCAAACCCGGTCAGAAAATATTAGATATAGGCTGTGGCTGGGGAGGCATGACTTTTGAAATTGCAAAACAAAAAAATTGTGAGGTAGTAGGCATATCATTAAGCAAAAATCAAATTCAATATTGTAAAAAAAAAGCAAAAGAATTAAATTTGGATAATCAAGTTAAGTTTGAATTAGTAGATTACAGAGAGCTAAAGGGATCTTTTGATCGAATAGTTTCTGTAGGGATGTTCGAACATGTTGGAATTAAATTCTATAAAACCTTTTTTAGACAGGTGAATAACTTATTAAATAGAGATGGCATTGCATTATTGCACACTATAGGTTCTATTGATAAACCTCAACCAGGCTCACCGTTTATAACAAAATATATTTTCCCTGGTGGAGTAGTTCCATCTTATTCACAAATTATTAAGCCTCTTGAAAAAACAGGGTTAATTGTTTCAGATGTTGAAACTCTCATAAGACATTATGATAAAACCCTAGAAAGTTGGCTGAAAAGATTTTTAGGGAAAAGATCTGAAATAAAAGACCTATTTAGCGAAAAGTTTGTAAAGTGCTGGGAATTTTATTTAGCTAGTTGCGCATCAGCTTTTAAATATAGAGATCTTGTAGTATTTCAATTACAGCTTGTGAAGAATTTTGATGCAATTCCAAGTAATCGAAGAGACTATATTTATTCATAAAAACTGCTATTTACTTGTATAGCACATGAAAAAAAAGAAAAAAGTAAAAAAAAAGAAGCCTTCAAAAAAAATAAAAGTAAAAAAAAAGAAGCTTTCTAAAAAAAATAAAAGAATAAAAATTAAAAAAAAAAAGCGTAGATTAAAAAAATCAAAAAAAAGCAAAACTACAAAAGGCAATATAACTTTAAAAAGAAAAATTAAACCCTTAAAAAAAAGTTCAAGAGAAACAATTATAAAAATCTTAAGGTTTACAGATAAATTTAAATTCAGAAAAAACGTTTTCTCTACTATAGACAGTGGTCTTCAAAATTTCTTCAAAGGTATTTCTGATAAAATAGAAAATATTAAAAAAATTATAGAAGATGAAAAAGAAAGAAAGAGGCAATTAAAAATAAAAAAAATGAAAGATGAAAAACTCGAAGATGTAAAACGATCAAAATTAGCAGGACTAATGGCTCTCAAAAATAAAGAACAAGAATTAAGAGAAGAATTAAAACTTAATAAAGAAAGAAAAAAAGAACTTAAAAAATTTATTCGTTTGGAACAAGCTGAAGTAAGAAGAGAACAAGCAGAAAAACAAAGAAAATTTCTTGAACAAATTAAGTTAGAAAAAAGGATTGTCCAGTTTAGAAAACGTGAAGCACTTGAAATAAAAAGTCTTGAAAAATTTGTTCTAAGCCAAGAAAGAGAGTCTTATGAAGAAGTGCAAGTTAGAATTGACAAAATTCGCGAAAAATACCAAAAACTAAGAGATCAAAAGATTAGAGAAAGGGTCGAACAGCTTGGCGTAGAAGTCAATGAGAGTGACGATCGCCAAGCTCTTTTAGAAAAAGAGAAAAAATATAATGAGGAGAGACAAAAAATTGAATTTGCTTTGGAAAGTTTCTACAGATCAGCACATAGCTTATGTTTTCAGATTAATAAAAGATATATTCCAAAATATTTAAGCATTATGAGGGTAATTGATAGAAGATTTGAAACTGGAGAAATATTTATCAAATGGGACGACCATCCAGATGAGGATTGGCTATTATTAATTTATATTAAAAACAACTCTCCTGATGAGGGAATAATAATCGAAGATAAAACTGATCCTGAAAAAAATACCTCTAATGAATTTCAAACCAATGAAATTTTTAAGGCTTCTGATTTGATGGTGGATTCTCTCACAAAGCTTTTAGATAGGGAGAGAGAAAAAAGAAAAAATAACTAAAAAAAATCTTTTAACGGTTTAACTTCCCCAATTTTGAAAACAATCGCGTCATCTTTTGAAAAACCAAATTGTTTGGCCCCAGCCTTAAACCGTTTTGGGGGTTCCATTATTGGCTCTAAAGACAAAATAACCGTACCCCAGTGCATCCCAATTACTTTTTTACTTTTAAGATCTTTAGCTACTTTTAAAGCTTCTTCAGGATTAGTATGATAAACAGATTTATCTTTGACGGGCATTATAGGAAAAAAATTATATGCACCTATATTGATAAAAGTTAAATCGATTGGACCATATTTTTCCCCAAGCTCTTTATAAATATCGCCAACTCCCGTATCGCAAGCAAATAAAATTTTTTTGTTTTTATATTCTATCAAAAAATTTCCCCACAAAGTTTTATTAGAGTCGAATAATCCTCTTTTTGACCAGTGCACAGCTGGCAATAAAGTAATTTTTAGATTTTCATCAATTTCAATTTTTTGATACCAATCGAGTTCTTGAATATCTTTATATCTTTTAAAATATTTAGATAATCTAAGAGGGGTAATAACTTTTGCAGTCTTGTAGGGAAAATTTCTAATAGTTGACATATCTTGATGATCATAATGATTGTGAGTTAATAAAAATAAATCAACTTTGGGAATTTCTTTTAGTTTGATAGCTGGATTGACATACCTTTTAGGACCAAAAATTAACGGTCCAGTATTCTTTGAAAAAAGAGGATCAGTTATAATTGTATAGTTTCCAAGCTTTATTAGGAAAGTTGCATGACCAATCCAAGCAATATAGCCCTCATCTTTGAATTTTTCTAAGTTTTTTAAAACTTCAGTCCTTGGAACCACATGATCTTTAGGAAAATCTATTTTAATTTTTTTTCTTTCGTCATTGAAAATTTTATACGACCATTTAATATTCGGATCTCTTTCTGGAGATCCCTCTGGATTTCTAAAAGATCCATCAGGCAAATGGTGAAAAGGTTTTTCCATAGTATTAATATTTGACCATAATAGACAAAAGAAAAAAACTAAAATAATTTTTTTTTTCATTTTTAAAAATATTAAGAGTAATAAAACTTTAGAGGATTTAGATCAATTTTAATCTAAGTGCTATTAAGACGCAATTTTCAGATTTTAAGGCAATTTTCGCTTAATAGCACGTATTTGAGATAACAAATTATTTTGTTAACTATTTTTTTTACAATTTTCTTTATTTATTTTTTTATCAAAGTTCTTTATTGCGCTTTTATCAACTAACCATATAAAAGATTTTTCAAAACTTCCGTCCTGCCCAGCAACTGTGCAACGTTTTCCTAACTTTACGCTTTGTGTTGAGCAGTGAGTTAAAAAAATAAATAGCATTAATGTTGTTATTATTTTCATTATTTCATTAAAATTAAAAATTTTGAAGATAAAATGGCTTAATTAGGTCAAAAAGAAGGAAATCAAATATTTCTTAATAAATAATTGAAATTTTATTTCTTTTTTTTAAAAAAGGAAATAATTTTTTCAATATCAACGAATTTTACTCCAAAAATAAATCCCAATATTAACCCATAATAGGCTGCACCCATCAATCCGTATGGGTCTATACTGGGATCAACATTGTAATTAGTCTGTATTTTTCTAACAAAATAATAAAATATTAAAGCCCCTACCGCACCATTAAGAAAAAAAAATTTCAAATTTTTCAAATTTAATCTTTCCAGAAAAATAGACCAGTTCCTCCACCGATAAGTAATGCAGATACTATCCAAGCGCTTTTATGTTCAACAAAAATCGTTAGCACCCCAAGCAAAACCAGTATTAGTCCAATGTTTTTATTTTTCATACAAATATCCTGTATTGACATCAGTGATTATAGTATAATATTATAAAAGTGCCATCCACATGGTGATAAAGTGGCTCATCTACATGAGTTAAAAGTAGGTTGAATAAATAACACGGAGGTTGTCTATGACTAGACATACAAAAATGTTAAAAGAATTCAGCCTAGAGAAAAACAAGGCTGACTTTATAAATAAAATCCAGAAATCTAGAAAAGCAGTTGAAATCAACGCTAATGGAACTTCGGGCTATAAAATTAAAGAGGGCACGAATGCTGGAAAAATACTAAAACATTTAAAAAAAACGCCAGAAAATATTTAACTCTTGTGGGGGTGAGCTTAGACTTACCCCCTTTTTAAATTTACTCAAGTTGTTTTTTTATCCATAAACATATAATTTGTTATAATGGAATCGTTTATTTTAATCGCTTTATTTTTACTCACTTTTTTAAACGTAGGAATTTTATTTCTTTTATTTCGCAGGAAAAAAGAGGAAGGTTTTGAAATTAATAATGCCACCAATTTAAAAGATGAAATAAATGTTCTAAAAAATAGTTTCAATAATTCTTTTAGCTCAATGACAAAGGATATTGCAAAAGATATGACCGGAGCCTTGACTAGAGTTGATGAAAAAGTAGGTTTTTTTAATAAACAGGTAAATGAACTAAATCGAAGTCAAGAGAATTTTAGTAGAATTTTATCTGGTGTTAAGCAATACGGTGTTCTTGCTGAGTTTACATTGGGCTCAATGCTAAATGATCTTCTACCAGCATCACAGTATTTAGAAAACGTGAAAATGAAACCAGATGAGACCTCTGATACAGTTGAGTTTGCGGTAAAACTTCAGGATGTCCTTGTTCCAATAGACAGTCATTGGCCAATAGAAAAATTTAAAGCAATAGACGAGGCTTATTTAAAAAAGGATAAACAAGCGTTGGCTGAAGCTAGAAAAGATTTAGCGATAGCATTTAAAAATAAATCAAAATCAGTGAGCAGTAAATACATAGCCCCACCTAAGACGACAGATTTTGCTATAGTATATGCACCAACAGAAGGATTGTATGCTGAGTTATCAAGTTATAGAGACCCTAAGACAAAAGAATTACTTTTAAATGAATTGAGAACAAAATATAAGGTAACTATTGCAGGACCAAATACTCTTTCGGCTTTATTACAATCTTATCATCTTGGATTTCAAACTTTAAGGGTTCAACAACATGCAACACAAATCTACGGTGATTTAAGAAATATCTCCAATAGATTTGAAAAACATTTTGAGGGAATAAAAGATTTGAGGAAAAAATTAGAGCAAACAATTACCACTGTTGATGGCTTCGGAAGAGACGCTAGATCTATCATGAATACTTTAGGTAATATAAAAGATCCTGAAGTTGTAAATAAATCAATTAATCAAACTCCTGAAAAAATTAAAATTTTAAAATAGCTTTAATGAAGAAAAACAAAAATTAAATGGCTAATTTTATTTTCTACGATTTTGAAACCAGTTCATCAAATAAATATTGGGGGCAAATTATTCAAATTGGTGCAGTACTCACTAATGATGAACTTCAAGAATTAGATCGTTATGAAGCTCGTTGTAGATTAAAAACTGGAGTTATTCCCGAGGCTATGGCACTAATTGTCAACAAAACCTCACCTAAACTTCTCAAGGGAGCTAACCTGTCACATTATGAAATGATAAGACAGTTTATTAAAGTTTTAAGAGGTTGGGGAAAAGCTACATATATAGGTTTTAACAGTATTGATTTTGACGAGGAATTTTTGAGAAATACATTATTTCAAAATCTCGAATACCCATATATTACAAGCACCAATGGTAACGCAAGAGGTGATATGCTTAGTTTATCTAGATCAGCAAATTTTTATTATCCTAAAACTCTTAAAAATTCTCTAAACGAAAAGGGAAATGCAGTTTACAAATTAGATCAAATGGCGCCATTAAATGGAATACAACATGATGATGCACATTCTGCGATTGGAGATTGTATAGCGACGATGGAAATCGCAAAAATAATATTTAAAAAAGCCCCAAACGTTTGGAAAGCCAGCCAACTGACGACAGATAAGATAAAAACTATGGATATTATTAAAAAAGAGTCATTTTTTTGTGTGGACGAATTTTTTTACGGGAAAACAAGACCTTTTGTTGAGACTTTTGTTTGTGAACACCCAGTTTATAAATGGGCAAAATGTTTTGATTTAAAACATGATCCTGAACCGTATCTTAAAATGGATAGAAATTCTTTAAAAGAGTCAATGAAAAAGCAACCAAAGTTTCTTAGAACCATCAGACATAACAAACATCCTGTTATAATGAACCAATCATACGCTGTAAACTTTGAGGGATATAAAGAATTGGGGATTGAAAAACTTTCTGAAAGGGCAAAAAAAATTCGAAATGATAAAAAATTTGCAGAAAAAATTTCTTCAATTCTTTTAGATGAGGCAGATGAAAAAGAAAATTCAAAATCTCAAGAGGATATATATACAGAGGAAAGTATATATAAAAAATTTTCACCCAATGAAGATAATATTCTTATGACGAAATTTCATGAGGCAGAATGGTCTGATAGATCAAAAATAATTCAAAATTTTAAAGATGAAAGGTTAAAGTATTTTGGTCAGAAGATTCTTTATCAAGAAAAACCAGAATCTCTTTCAAAAGATTTATATACTAAAATTCATAAAGATACTGCTAAAAGGCTTTTAAGTAAGAATAATGAAAAATGGAACACAATACCTCGAACTTATTCTGAAATTGATACTTTGCGGATTAAGTACGAAAAAGAGGGTAAAAGTGAGAATTTAACAATCCTTGATGAAATTAACGCATACGTTGAAGATCTTGAAAAATTTTACTCAAGTGTATAGTTGACTTTAACTAAAAAATACTTAATTACAAAATATGGCTACAATTCAAATAACAGATGAAAATTTTGATAATGAAATTAAAAAGAATAAAGTTTTAGTTTGTGATTTCTGGGCAGAGTGGTGTGGACCATGTAAGCAGATCGGACCTATACTTGAAGAAATTTCGGATGAAATGAAAGACCAACTCGTAATAGCAAAACACAACATTGATCAAGAACCAAATACACCTACTAAATACGGAATAAGAGGGATCCCAACAATGCTTTTATTTAAGGACGGACAATTAAAAGCAACTAAAGTTGGAGCAACTACTAAGTCAAATATAGTTGCTTGGATAAAAGAGAATATTTAATTATTATTTAGCACTTCTCCGCATAAGTATAATGATCCAAATATACAAATTAACTTTTTTTCTTTAGATGTAATTTTTTTTATCGCTTTCAGGAAATTTTTCTCTTTAAATACTTTGATATTATTATCTTTCGCTATTTTGTATAAATATTGATTACTAATAGAGTTTTCATTAGTTATTCGAACTACAAATAATTCTTTAAAGATTTTTTTAAACTGTTTAATAAATAATTTTGGATCTTTGTTTTTAGACATTCCTAAAATTCCATAAATTGGATAATTTAATGTTCTTAAATGATTCGCTAAATTTTTTGCACTTACTTCAGAGTGACAACCATCTATAAGTAGTTTTTCTCTCTTTTGAAGTTTTTTTACTAATTTTCCTTTTCGCAAGTAATCAATTCTTCCAGTAAACTTTATTTTGGGTAAAGCCTTTTTAATTATCTTTTTTTTTATACCTAAGTCTTTAGCTATTTTTATTGCCATAGCCACGTTTTCGAGAAGACCTTTTGAGTGTATAAATTTATTCTGTATCTTGACTTTAAAATTTCCCTCTTGATAAAAATAGTTTTTATTTTTCTTTATTAATTTCCATTTATTTGAAAATATTTTGGAACTTTTGTTATTTTTTAGATATTTTTTTATTTTAGTTTTTACATTTTTATTTTGTTTACCAATATAGATTTTAGTTTTATTACTTAAAAAACCAACTTTTTGATATATTACTTCATCTAAAGTTTTCTTTTTTAAAAAATTTAAATGTTGTTTATTTATATTAACAACTGCTTGTAATAAAGGATTTTCAAAAAGATTGGTGCTGTCCTTTGCAAAAAGAGCACCAGCTTCAAGCAAATTATAATCACGATTAATCTTAGCTGCGTGTATAATAAATATTACCGTTAGGACCTCAAAGATTGTAAGTTTTATTTTTTGATTTTTTATAAATTTAATTGTTTTTTTTATTTCTTTGTAGGAAAGATTTCTTTTTCCCATCCAAAACCTCTCTCTTATATCTTTTAAACTCGGAGATGTATATGTTGATACAGTCTTTTTATTAGACTCTAAAAAATGTTTAAGGGAGGTAAGAAGTGAATATTTGCCGTCAGAACCAATTATATTAATAACATTTTGAAGTTTTCTTTCTGGATTTCCAATTTTATTTAAGACCTTTTTTATTCTTTTAAGATCAAAATTTATTGTTTTTTTAAAGAGATCGTCGTTAGCTAGCTGATTGTAAATTTTTATCGATTGAAACGACATTAGTAGTCTCAGTTTTAGACTTAATCTCGGTTTTTTTCAATAAGACACTTAACAAGGTACCAATAGTTGAATTTAAATATTTTCTTTCAACAACAAGGTCGATTCCTCCGTGATCCTTTACATATTCAGCTGTTTGAAACTCTTCAGGCAAAGTTTCCCTAACAGTATTTTGTATAACTCTTCTGCCAGCAAAACCTATCGTAGCTTTAGGTTCTGAAATTAAAATATCACCTAACATTGCCCATGAAGCGGTTACTCCGCCAGTAGTGGGGTCAGTAAAAACAACGATATATGGTATTTTGTTTTTTTTTAACTCATTTACTGCTAAAGAAGTTCTCGACATTTGCATTAAAGCAATTGAAGACTCCATCATTCTTTGTCCACCGCTACAACTAAAAAAAATAAAAGGCATTTTATTTTCTATTGAGTGTTGTACTCCCGCAATAAAAGCTTCACCAGAAGCGGCACCAAAAGATCCTCCTATAAATCTAAAATCCTGAGCACCTACTACCACTTTAATATTTTGTACTTTTCCTGTTGCAATCGATACAGCATCATCTTGCTGCGTCAATTTTCTGGCAGTCTTAAGTCTGTCTGTGTATTTTTTATTATCAACAAAATTAAGTGGATCATCATAAGGGACTGGAGTATCAATTGTTTCATACTCCCCGTTATCAAAGAAAATTTTAAATCTTTCTTTGCATGAAAGCTTATGATGTGCACCACACTTTGGGCAACAATTTAAGTTAGATTTTAAATCTTCCTTATAAATTAAGTTTTTACACCCACATGTGGTCCATAGTGTTTCCTCATTTTTTAAAGACCTTTTTTTAAAAAGTGACTTAATTTTTGGTTTTATAAATTTTGATATCCAATTCAAGATATTTTCCTTTTTAATTCTTTTACTATCCTACTAACATTTGTGACAGGATTTTGTCTTTTTTTCAAACTTTTTGATATTGTTTTACACAATTCTGAGCCAATTACTAGTCCATCAGCCTTTTTTAGACTTTTAATATTCTTCGTTGTTATCCCAAAGCCGATTACAATGTTTTTTTTTGGACCACATCTTTTTATAATATTATAATTATCTATTATTTTCTTCGGTGAAATTTTTAACTTTCCACCAGTAGTTGACAGCATACTTATGTAATAAACCATTTCATGGGAATCCTTTAAAATTTTCTTTACTCGTGATCTTGAAGTCGTTGGAGAAACAAGCTGGACAAAACAAATATTTTTACTTTTTGCCTTTTTAGCTAATTTTTTATTTTCAGGCCAAGGAAGATCTACTACAATTATTCCATCGACCTTGAATTTTTTACAATTTGACAAAAAGCGATTTTCACCATATCGGTAAATCAGGTTATAGTAACCCATTAATATTAATGGCCTATTTTTAATTTTTTTTTTGAATTTTTTTACCATTTTGAAAATATCGTTAAGATTAATATTGTTCTGAAGAGCTCTGTAAGAACTTTGTTGAATCTGTCCTCCGTCAGCAATTGGGGTATTATGAGGAAATCCTAATTCAATGATATCTGCATTATTAGAAATTTTTTCAATAATCTCTTGAGATTTTTTTAATGAATTGTCTCCCGCTACTGTAAATGTTAGTAAAGCAGGTCTATTTTCTTTTTTAATATTGTTGAATACAGTTTGGATAGCATTTCTCATCTTATGTATTTACCTAACTTTCTTTTGATAATATCTTTATCTTTAATTGAGTCACCACAACTATTTACAACAATTACATCAGATTTTTTTAATTTTCGTGCAATTTTTATAGCCTCAGCAAATGCATGTGATGGTTCTAATGATGGCGAAATATTTTCAAACTTTGATACAATTTTATGCGCAGCTAAAGCCTCTTCGTCAGTTGCAGATGTATATCTTGCTCTTTTGGTGTCTTTCAAAAAACAATGTAATGGAGAAATTCCAGGATAGTCTAATCCAGCGCTTATTGACTCTGTTTTTCCTATTTGTCCATGACTGTTTTGAATCACATACTGTGCTGCACCATGTAAAATACCAATTTTTGAATTATTTGTAAGTGGTGCTGCATGATATTTACTTTTTTTTGGTCCACCAGCTTCAACGCCAATAAATTCTACTTGATTTCTATCAAAATCCATAAATTCATTCCAAAAACCCATTGCTGAACTTCCTCCACCCACACAGTTAATTAATTTAACTTTTTTTGGAAACTTACCGAATTCCTCTTTAATTTGTTTAATCAATTCCCTTGAAATCTGAGCTGTACTCCAAGCACAAATCTTAATAAAGATGTTAGGCCCTACTGTAGAACCAACACACATGTGTGTAGTGTCGCAATTTGATACCCAATATCTCATACATTCACTTACAGCATCAACTAAAGTTTGACTTCCAGTTGTA
>MDTA01229277.1_pt1 | contig 17353 bp, 13 predicted proteins | sample 811151 | NCBI WGS metagenome assembly MDTA01 (sample SAMN05326648, study PRJNA326480) | marine metagenome | isolation source: seawater | place: Indian Ocean: South | collected 2010
CCACAGCAAATACTTTTTTTGGCGGCTGCCCCAATTCACAAAATGTATCTGTTACGTGTTTCGTGCCATATGCTATCCCCTCAAGAAGAGCGCGAAACATATCTCCCCGATTATGGGTCAAGTTCAAACCAAAAAGCATACCTCGAGCGTTAGCATCGTGGATAGGGCTTCGCTCTCCTGAAAAATATGGAAGAAGAATAAGACCGTTAGCTCCAGGAGAGGACTTCTGCGCTTCTTTGGTCAAAACTTCAATTCTGTCTTCTTCCTTTAACTCTTTAGCAAATTGGTCTTTGAACCAATGCGTCAAAGTTCCACTAGTAGCCAAACCAGCCATAGAGGCATGCTGCCCTTCAAACAACCATGGTGCATACCATAACCGTCGATCGACAACTTGGTTTACATTTCTCAAAATTATAAAAATTGTTGAGCCATACATCATCATCATATCCCCGGGGCTTATAACCCCCACCGATAGAGCTTCTGCAGCAGCATCAATGGTTCCTGCAGTAACTGGTGTGCCTTCAGGTATTCCGGTCGATTCATGACCTCTTTTATTTACAAAACCAACCACCTCATTTGACCATTTCAATTCAGGCAGCCTATCCAAATTAGTAATTTCTTTGGTTAGCTTTGTGGTCCAACTTTGCTTACTGACGTCATACAAAGGGGAAAAATTTGCTGCGGTATAGTGATCTATTACAAACTGTCCAGTTAATCGATGAACTATAAAACTGGTAGACGTCAAAATTTTCTCTGTTCGCTGATAAAGCTCTGGGTGATTTTTCTTGAACCAGAGAATTTTAGGTCCCACTGATTGTGAAGTAAGTGCATTACCACAATGTTGCAAGATAACTTTCTCACCAATAATATCTGTTAAATCCTTAACCTCCTTCTCAGCACGATTATCAACTCCATAAAGAATAGCATTCATCAACGGATTTCCATCTGTATCAACAGGAAGCATACAAGGGCCAATAGCACTGCATGAAACCGCTTTTATTTGGTTTGGATCGATTCCACTAATCTTTATTAAAGAGTCAGCAACATAACAGAAATCATTCCACCAGTCTTCCTCGGGTCGATGTTCAGCCCAACCTGGTTTTGGAACCAACATTTTATGTGCCCGCTTAGCTTGACATGCAACGCTGCCAGAATAGTCTACTAGCACACCCTTTGTCTCGAAAGTTCCAATATCAATTCCCAGCGTAAAACTCATGAATGATCCCTGTTGAAAGATAAGCTTTCATCTATTTTATTCAAAGCACCAATGATAAGTTTACACAAGCTGACTAGGTCATTGATGTCACATACCTCCAAAGAGGAATGAGAGTATCGCATTGGAAAACCAATATCGATTGCTGCAACACCTTTTCCAACATGTTGCACGTAGGATAAATCCGTAAGTGCTCCCGTGTGTACGCTACGCTGTAAGGTAAACTTCAATTCATTTGCCGTGGTTTCAAATAAAGAAACCATCGCTGGATGTGGTATGACTCCGTTTAAGGTTCCACGTCCATGGAAAGAAAATAAGCTCATTGCCGGACCTCCACCCAAAGAAACATTGCCTAGACTTTTCATATCTGGGGTATCAGTAGCCATTACTAAATCCAATTGTATGGCAATGTCAGGTAATAACTGTTGTGCAATTGGTAAAGCCCCCCGCAAATTATATTCCTCTTGAACTGTAAAGACAACATGTACTGGAGGACCCTGTGTCCTTGTAGAGAGATATCGAACTATTTCCAAACAAACAGAGCAGCCGGCACGGTCATCTATACTTGTCCCTGCAATACGATCTTGCCCTATTTCAAGAAATTGAGGGCTATAAACTACAGGGCTTCCAATCTTAACTCCCTGTGCTTCCACTTCATCCTTACTTTTTAATCCAACATCTACATATAGTTCTTTGTAGGGTAACACCTTATACTTCTCATCGGTTTCAGTCGCATGATGGCTTTTGTTGGCTATTACTCCTTGAATATCTTTACCCCCATCTATACAAACCAAAACAGATTGAGATGGTAATGCCTTTTCTGGAACTCCTCCAAGCCGTTCTATTAATAAAAAGCCATCATCCTCAACCTTGCGTACTATGAAACCAAGTTGGTCCATATGGGCAAAAAGCATTACTACAGGCCCATTTCCAGCAAAACTTGCGACCAGATTACCTAGCCTATCGCTATACGTCTCAACCCCTATCGATATAAGCTTTTCTCTTAAATAGCTTCGCACACGATCCTCAAAACCAGAGAGGCCAGGGATTAACATTAAATCAGCCAACGCATTACGAATACGTTTTTTCATTAATAGCCTCTCATACTTCTTACTCGGGTCATAAATTCTTTAGCTCTTTTGGCATCAACTTTGTTCCAGGTGTCACCTTCTTTTTTTAATGCTGTCCCAATAACACAACCATCAGCGATACTTAAGACATCGGTAACCGTTTCATGTCTAACACCTGTGTTTGCTAGAACTGGACAATCAGAAACAGCCAATTTAACCGACTCTAAATCAGACAATGACGTAGCCTCACCTGTTATTTGACCACTAACAACAATAGCGTCAGGAACAGAAGAAAACTCTACACTTCGGGCTCGATCAGCAATCGCTCTTCGATCTAAGGAATAAGCAAATTCTGCTGAAATATTATAAAACATCAACATATCAGGTCTACCAAGACGATCTCTGTATCTCATTGCTTTCCCCGCACTTGGGTTCCAATGACCCATATCGGAAGAATATGAACCTGTAAAAATTTCTCGAACAAAGTGGGCACCTGTAGAAGCACCCAACGCTATTGTTGAAATTGGATCCCAAAGCATATTTACTCCAAATGGAATCTTGATATTTTTCTTTACTCTTCCAATCACGTACGCAGCGGCAGCAGTTGAGGCAGTATCAACGGAGAGCTCATATGGTCTATCATTTTCATTTCCAAACATTACAGCATCTACATGCGCTGATTGAAGAGCTTCCAAATCAGATAAGGCATTATTAACTAACCCATTCAAACCAGCCTCTGAGTCAAACAAAGGGCTACCGGGCAAAGCACCCAAATGAATCATGGCGATCACAGGCTTTTTTGTTCCAAAAAGGTTTTCAAATCTCTTGATCAATTTCATCACTTTCCTTCAACTACATGACAGGTTAACGATTAAAAGCTAGGCAAGCAAAGAAAAAATCATTAAATTAACGGTGTAGTTCAGTTAACCAACAGGAATTGACATTATGCTTCGAAAACGTCTTTTGGATCGTCATGGTAATGGAGGCTTGAGCTTCACAGAACTAGGCTTTGGAACTGCTCCCCTGGGAAATCTGTACCAAAGCGTGTCTGATGAGTCTGCGCAAAAAGTTTTGGAACTTGCTTGGAACTCTGGACTTCGTTACTTTGATACCGCTCCACTTTATGGTCTGGGTTTAAGTGAAACACGGTTAAACAAGTTTTTAAGAGACAAGCCAAGAGAGGATTATATTTTATCGACCAAAGTAGGACGATTACTAAAACCATGTGGACCGAACGAGAGAAGCGGAATAGGTAAATTTTATAATGTACCTCATCGCAAAGAATTTTTTGATTATAGTTATGACGGGGTAATGCGATCCCTTGAGTTCTCATTTGAACGCCTAGGCATAAACCGCATCGATATCTTATATGTTCATGATTTGTGTATATTCACTCACGGATCAAAAAAAGAATCGGACAAGCGGGTATCAGAGTTTTTTGATAAGAAAGGATACGATGCAATGCTTTCCCTACGTGAACAAGGAGTCGTGTCAGCTATCGGCGCCGGTGTCAATGAGTGGGAAGTTTGCGAGAAACTTGCGGAGAGAGGAGATTTTGATTTATTTCTTTTAGCTGGTCGATACACATTATTAGAACAAGAGGCTTTGAAAAGCTTTTTACCACTTTGTATATCGAGAGGAATTGGAATTGTTACTGGTGGTCCGTACAATTCGGGCATTTTGGCTACTGGTTCTGTGCAAGGAGCTTTTTATAACTATGAGCCTGCGCCAAAACAAATTTTAGAGCGCGTCTCTGCAATTGAATCCATATGTAAACAATATAATGTCCCATTGAAAGCGGCAGCTTTACAATTTCCACTTATGCATCCTGCACACGTTTCAGTAATTCCAGGGGCGCAAACTAGTCAAGAGATGCAAGCTAATGTCAAATCTTTAAATGTGAATATCCCGCCCGAACTATGGGAGTCATTAATAAAGAAAAAGCTCTTAAACCCGGACGTTATCGTAAACTAATGAAAAAAACTATCAACAATTATTAATAAAAAGTTTTAGAAAGTGGCTGCAATAAATTAGAAAGACTTTTCATTTCTCAATTGATTTTGTAAAAATGCCACAACAGCTTTCTTATCTATCTTATGAATTTGATTTTTTTTTGTTGATACCATCAGAGCGGCAGCGCCCTGAGCGTAGTGGATAGATTCTTCAAAGCTTTTCCGCAACAAACGGTTTGCAGCCAAAGCCCCAATAAACATATCTCCAGCCCCATGAGTTGACAAAACTTTCACTTTATATGCTGGGAAATATCGCTGAGCATTGTCAGGATAATGAATTTCGACCCCTTTATCACCAAGTGTGAGAATCTTTGTTAAGTGGCGACACGATGCTGAATTTAAAACATCTTTATAATATCCTGCCTCTACTTTGTTAACAATTATTACATCTAGGTTTGCAAACAATTCGTCGGAAATTTTTCGCCCAGGAGCTGCGTTCAGCCAAACATCTGCTCCGATTTCCTTAGCTAACTGACTTGCTTTTAAATTTACGGATTCTGGGATTTCATTTTGAATTAACAAAATTCCAGTATCTCCTGTTATTGATAACTTAGTTTTATCTATGCGTAAATTCGAACCAGATACAATAATAGCTCCATAATCGCCTCCTTTTTTTTCAATCATTGCTACACTCATTCCGCTAGCGCCTGGATCAATTTGAAGCTGGCTAACATCGACAGAACTCTTGTTCAACGTAGAAAGCAACTTTTTTCCGAATAAATCAGTACCCAACCTACCAATAAAATATACGCTTGCACCATTTTTATCAGCTGCCAGTGCTTGATTTCCGCCTTTGCCACCAAAAACGTAGTTAACACTCGACCCCAAAACGGTTTCATCTGGTTGGGGGAAATGTGCAGTTTCCACAACCACATCCAAATGAAGTGCGCCAGTGACACAAAGACGTTTCATAACGCCATAGCACTCTGAATTATTTGCATTGAGGTAGTCGGATCTTGTTGCGCTATAGCATCTTCAAGAGCTTTAGAGCTAGATAAACTCTCTGCTATTTCAAAAAAGCGTTTAACCGTGATAATATTCGATTTGGCCTCCAAAATGGGATCAAGTCCAGAGTGGTCTGGAAATGTATCAAAATAGATTACACCATCGTAACGAACTCTTTGTAATTCAAATAATAACTCGATCGTTTGTATAGGATGAACAGATCCCACCATCAATCCGTTATCCCATTTACCATAGCCATCATTTAAATGAACACCAAGAATCTGGGAATGTCTGTTGACGAGGTTAGCCGCAAATGCCGGCATCTCATCAGCATATAAAACATGAGCAAAATCCAAAACAACCCCAGTGTTGGTTCGATTTATCTCAGAAATAGCTAGAAGCGTTGTCGCAGCATCAGGCATCAAGGAAAATGCTCTTGGCTCATTTGGTTTGTACTCGATTGCTATGTTTATTTCATGGTTGTGATCAGCAACTTCTCTCATAGCCTCGATGGTCCAATTCCAAATCATCCCATAATCAGACTGAAACGAGTAATCAAATCCGTCTTGCCCCATCCAAAGTATCAACAAACTACCTTTAAGAGCTGCCAATTTATCAATACCCATTTTTGTCTCATCAATAGCCTTACGCCTAATTGTTTCGCTTGGATGTGTAAATGCGCCTAATTTAAATTCTTGATTTGAATAATATCTCATGGCTACACCATTCAAGATCATCCCAGTATTATCTAAGGCAGTTTCTAATTCTGATAGCGAGACATCACAAAAATGATCAGGGTAGTTCAAGTCTACGGCATCCAGTCCAGCCGACGCAGCTCGTTCTATTAGATCTATTGTTGTAAGACTCTTCTTACCTGGCCAGTACTCATTTGAGCCAATTTTAAAAGCGTTTAGGCGTGCCGCAAACCTTCTATTTTTGTTTAATGCCATGTTTCCTTTGATATACTTTTTTTTTTAAGAGTAGATAAGCTACCGCTAATCTATCGAAATAAATACTTAATTTCAAACATAGCCTGCGAAATGGTATCTATGGCTCTGAAAACAACAAGAATTGAAATTTTTAGAAAAATTGCGTGTTTCTGTCAAGGTCTCTCATCCTGATAAATTGATAGCAATCAAAAACCTTTGATAATCATCAAAAGAACATTTAATGTTTACAATTCACTTATGCCATCATTATAGAATTTTTTTAAACAACACGTTTTTAGGAGAAGATAATGTTCGGAGAGATTGAGGGAACTGGCTTTGATATTTTGGACGATCGCTTCAGCGAATGCTTAACGGGGCATGGGCGAGTTGAACGGCTATGGACCGGTGCTCGATGGACCGAAGGACCAGTGTGGTTTCCTGCTGGTCGGTATTTACTCTTTTCCGATATACCCAATAACCGACTTTTAAGATGGGATGAAACGAGTGGTAATGTTTCAGAGTTTCGAAATCCATCGCAATATACTAACGGCAATACCAGTGACAACGACGGTCGCCTAGTTAGCTGTGAACATCTTACTCGTCGAGTAACTAGGACAGAACACAATGGTGATATTACGGTAATTGCCAATAGTCATAACGACAAAAAATTAAACTCACCAAATGACGTAGTTGTGAAATCTGACGGATCGGTTTGGTTTACTGACCCCCCGTATGGGATATTAAGTGATTATGAAGGCAAAAAGTCAGTCCTGGAACAAAATGGTTGTTATGTCTATCGAGTGGATCCAGTTTCAGGTGAAATTAATGCAATAGCAACAGACTTTGTCAAGCCTAATGGATTAGCTTTTAATTGTACACAGAACATTCTCTACGTTTCGGACTCTGGGGCATCTCACGAAAAAGATGGGCCGAAGCATATTCGGAGGCTCGTCTTGGACGAAGCCGGAAAAAAAGTTGTAAAAAGTACAATTTTTGCGGAGTCTCCGGTTGGTCTTTTTGACGGTTTGAGGGTTGACTGCGAGGATCGCCTTTGGACTTCAGCAGGAGATGGTGTTTACTGCTACTCGCCAGATGGATACTTAATCGGACGGATAAGAATTCCAGAGGTAGTTTCTAATCTTTGTTTTGGAGGCCCTAACTTGAATAGACTTTTCATTACTGGAACCACATCACTCTATTCGACCTTCTTAGCTATCAACGGTCAATGACCGAATCATTCGAAAGTTAGAACTAGTTTTGCTCGAATAAAAAAAGTAGAATCAAAAGTCACAAATGCTTGAAAAATTTATGGGGGAAAACACATGCCCAAGTTTATCGTAATAACTTGTTGTATGGGATGAAATAATATTGAAACTTACCTCCAAATGAGTAAATCTCGTTTCATTGATTCTTAGGGGACTGTAATGCTATTCGACACACATTTACACCTGATATATCCTGAGAGATTAAGCTATCCATGGCTTGACAGAGTCGAGATATTAAAAAAACCAAGTAAATATGAAAAGTATTTTACACTTGCAAAGCGCTTAGGAATACAAGGTTCTTTCCATATGGAAGTTGATGTCGCTGAGAAACAAATTATGGACGAAACTGAGCTAATTGAAGAATTAATGCTGCAACCACATTGCTTGTTAAAAGGAGCAATTTCAGCTTGTCGGCCAGAATATAATAATTTTCCAGAGTTTCTCGAATGGGCGCATGAAAAAACGGTAATAAAAGGTCTAAGGCGCGTTTTACACGTGGTACCCGACGAGCTTTCTCAGACAGCAATTTTTAAAAACAATATTAAAAGGCTATCAGAAACCAATTTGACATTCGATTTATGCGTTTCAGCAAGACAACTGCCACTTGCTTGCAAAATAGTAGATTACTGTCCCGACGTAAGATTTATTGTCGATCACTGTGGGGTCCCCGATATCAAGGGCAATGATTTTCAAAACTGGTCTACAAATATTTTGGAACTTGCAAAGCGAGCCAACGTTTATTGTAAAGTTTCAGGGATAATTGCCTATGGAGATCCAAAATTATGGACAATTGATGATATTAGACCTTACTTTGACCACGTGGTTTCTATATTTGGACATCAAAGAGTAGTTTGGGGTAGTGATAGTCCAGTGTGTAATCTTGGCGGAAATCTCGAAACCTGGGTGGCAGCTACATATAACTTAACTCAAGATTGGAACAAAGAGGATAGAAACGCTTTATACTACGAAAATGCATTTCGTATTTGGAAATTAGATCAGTAGAGATTTTCTTTATCTTGACTTTATCGCAGCTCTGCCGCCGTATTACCCCCATCTACCGTAAGTACATGACCAGTAGTCCGGTGCATTCGTGCCAACGCAAGAAAACCATCAGCGACATGACTGGCCTCAACTTCCTTATTGAGTAAATTTCCTTGCATATATGCCGCTTCTGTAAGCCCTCGAGATTTAGCCCGTGCTTTAACAAATTTATCAGTTAGTAAACCAGATCTAATTCTATCTGCATTGATCCCGTTTACTCTAATACCATCGGCACCCAATTCTAATGCAAGCTGACGCATCAAAAACATGGTAGTGGCCTTGGGCAGCCCGTAAGCTCCCATATTTTTTCCAGGATTAACAGCCTGCTTTGAAATATTAAAGAGAATTTGTCCGCCGCGGCCCTGCAGTTTCATTATTTGAGCCGCTGCAACTGCACACTGTTTGTGAGAAAAAAAATTCAACTCAAATGCTTTACGCAATCTATCATCTGAAATATCCGCAAGTGGACCACTGGTAGCGTTCCCAGCATTAGAAATTAATATATCTAATCCGCCAAAATTCCAAATTGCAGCATCCATTACCCTCTCGGCACTGCTTTTTTTTGTTAAATCACAGACGAGCGAGGCATCGTAAGGAGTCAAATGCTGCAATGCAATCTCGAGACGTCGCTGATCATTATCCACAAGCAACACATTTGCTCCTAATTTTGAAAAAGACTTTGCGACTGAGAGTCCAATTGTACCACCACCACCGGTGACTACAACAACCTTTCCTTGAAATTCAGGAGTAACTCCCTTACCTAACTTTGCCTGCTCGAGTGACCAATATTCGCAGTCAAACATATCTTTTTCCTTAAGAGGGAAAAAGCCTCCAAAATCTTCTCCAACACTCCGAACCAAGATGTTTTGTTCTGCTAGGTCTGCTGCTGCTGACGCCGCTTTTCCATTTACACCAATCCCTAAAGCACCAAACCCTTCAATCCATGCATGCTTGGGATCTGAAGATAGAATTTTTTTCTTTTCTTTTGCATGAGGCGCTTGGCGTTTGAAATACCTTTCGTACTCCTCTTTAAACTTTTGAACTTTTTTGTTTATACCAGGCCCACCCTTAGTGAGATCTTTTCGTTCAATAAGAATTGGTCGACCCTTAGTACGTAAAACATGATCAGGTGACGCCATGCCTCTTTTCTCTAACTTTTTTAAATCTCCTCGCTCAAGGAACTTCATTATCCCCTGACTATTTCGTAAATCAAATACGGGCATCGCATCGCTCGCAAAGCTATTAAGTGTAGCTATTGCTCCTCTTAAAATCGGGAAAAAATACAATTTTTTAGACTTAAGTCGTTTTCCAATTTGAGTTGCCTTTTTCAAATTAAAGTATTTTGCCACTTCATTTGTATGAGACACTATACGATTATAGCTCTCTTTTGCCGTCTCTGAAAACGCAAAGTGACCATGGTTAAGTAATAAAAGTCCTTCCACATTTGGGTTTTGTTCATATATCTCAACCGCTTTTTTTGCTAGATCAAAACCAGGCATTATGTATGGAACAATTCCTAATCGATCACCAAAGATCTCCCTACAAGCCTGCCTCGCATTAGGTAAATTTGCTAAGATTAAAAAAGGTGTTGCGTGTGTATGATCCACAAATTTGTGAGGTAAAAATGCATGAAGAAGAGTTTCGACTGAAGGATTTGGTGAAGAACTATCTAAAAGGTTATTCCGCTGAACATTAACCATATCCTCATCACTCAAGCTCTTGAGTTTCCTAAGTTTTAACAAAGGTTCTAACCTCACTCCAGGTAGGCCCGGAGCTTCAATCGTATCTAAATCCCACCCAGAGCCTTTAACATGTAGCACTCTTTCCAATTCTCCAAAAAGATTCCTCCGCTTAACTTTAACTGATGTATTTCCCCCACCATGCATGACCAGATCAGGATTTTTACCAATTAGCTGGGATGTATATACTCTTTCACCAAGGTCTTTATCCGCCTCACTAGATTTATTTACATCTCTCCATCGTTTAGCCTGCGTGGAATTATAATTATTCTTGATCATAATTTTTTATACCTTCTTGTAATCAGGAAATAAACTTTTGAGACCTTCTTCTGAGGCAGCACAAACTCCTCGTTCGGTTATTAGGCCAGTGACTAACTCGGCCGGGGTCACATCAAACGCAGGGTTACAGCCAAGAGATCCTTCAGGCGTAACCTTAACCTCGGAGACAGTACCAGTTTTATTCAGCCCCCTCACTAACGAAACTTCACTTTCACCCCTCTCCTCAATCGGTATTTCTTTTACCCCATTTCGGACAGTCCAGTCAATTGTTGGTGATGGTAATGCAACATAGAATGGTACATTATTATCTTTAGCCGCAAGAGCTTTCAAATAAGTACCTATTTTGTTACAAACGTCTCCACATGAAGTCGTTCTGTCGGTTCCTACAATAACCATATCTACCAAACCATGCTGCATTAAATGGCCCCCAGCATTATCAGTAATGTAGTTGTGGCTAATACCATAATTCTCAAGCTCCCAACTAGTAAGAGCTCCTTGATTACGAGGACGCGTTTCGTCCACCCAAACATGAATAGGTACATCATTATCAAAAGCCTGAAACATTGGACTCGTTGCAGTTCCCCAATCGACAGTTGCGAGCCATCCTGCATTGCAATGCGTTAATAGTCTGACTGGATCATCTGATGATTTGTTGTCGGCAATTTCTCGGATAATCTTTAAGCCATGAACACCAATATTTCTATTAATTTCTACATCTTCATCTGCTATTTTTTTGGCTAACTCCATAGAAAGTTTGGCTCGGCTTTCTGTTGACACTTTTAACAAAGCGCTTTTACAGCGATCAAGGGCCCACTTTAAATTAATGGCAGTTGGCCTCGTCTTGTGCAATCTTTCCCAACCAATGTGAATGCATTCGTCAGAAGGATCACGGCGCATTTGGCAAGCCATTCCAAAAGCTGCAGTAGCGCCTATTAATGGAGCGCCCCGAACGGCCATATCTTTTATAGCCAATTCAAAATCCTCCAGAGTATCAATCGTGATAACCTTGAATTCGTATGGAAGAACTCGCTGATCAATAATATTTACTGCGTTTCTCTTCTCATCAAACCAAATTGATCGAAAATGATTTTCTCCTACCCTCAAAACGTTTCCTTTTCGTTATAGGTTTGAGCTATTTTTAAAACACTTTTTATGTCGACTAACGAACTTGCATTTAAAATTAATTCTCGACCAGCAAGAAGGTTCCTCGCTTCAAGTTTGGCCCTAAAATTTAAATCGGTTATATCTTCAAAATCCGCATTGTGGGCTAGAGATAAACATCTTCTGTGCATCTCAATTCCACAAATTGTAACTGCATCTTTCCAAGTTTTTCTTAAAACGTGATTCAAGGCCTCAGTTGAGTCATGACCTTGTTCTTCAAATAAAACTTTAGGATACAATATTCCAGAACGCTCATTCTTCCACAAATATTTAAATTCCTGATAAAAAACTTGCACGGTTTTATCAATAATTTCAAGAATCCAATCTTGATATTCCTTAAGTTCTATCTCATTTTTTCGGTGTCCCGGTTGGCTAAAAAATGCCATTAAATAATTAGAAATCAGCATTCCAATATCAAAACCTAATGGGCCATAAAATGCAAATTCTGGATCAATAACCCTTGTCGCAGTTTCGGTACACATAATCGATCCCGAATGCAAGTCACCATGGCACATTGTCTCACAATTACTTGTAAATTTTCGAAGCATATGTTGTACATTTGCTTTCATTTTAACGTCATTTCTTAAGATTTTAATTATTTTATCTAACCCTGCGGTATTGTGATTCCTTTCAGCTTCAAAATAGGGATCGGTAAAAATTAGACCCTCTGTAATCGCCATCAGCTCGACGTTTTTTTGAAACAACGAAACATCAGCTTTTTTATCTTCTGTTTTCATAAAGAAATCTGATCCTCTAAAAGCTGTACGAGCACAAAATTTGCCCAACGCTTCAGATAGACCAGAAACTTTTTCCCCTAAAATTAACTTTCCACGCAAAATTTTATGACTCTCAAGATACTCCATGGCAATTAAGCCTTGGGATCTATCAAAAAAATGAATAGTAGGAACTCGGGTGGGGTCCCGCTCCTCTTGTCTTACTAGAGCGTTATATTCAAAAAATGCGCGTTCCAATGTTAAAGGCCAACTGTCTCCAACTAACCGAACATATGGTAACGCCTGTTTTATAATAATTTTTCCAACATCTCCTGTAACAATAAAAACGAGATTTAAATTTCCATCTCCAATTTCACTAACAGACCAATTTCTATAGTTAGCACCCACCTTCTTAGTAATTGACTCAATCTTAGATAACCGCTCCGGCAGAGTTTCGAGTGTCAAAGCTTTATAATCAGAGCTCATATCTTATATTCTCCCAAATACATCAAAGTCTTTTTCCTATATCGTAATCATCTTGACAATATTGAATAATTAATAAAACTTTAAAACTGACTCTAGGTAAAGTTTTAATTTTTAAAATTGGGCGTCCGTGAAAAAAATAGCGTGTAAAATACGAAAAATTGAGAAATCTTTCGGTTCTAATAAAGTTTTAAAAGCAATTGACCTTGACCTTGAGGCAGGAAAAGTAACTGTTTTGATGGGAGCAAATGGTGCCGGAAAGTCTACTCTTGTAAAAATTCTCTGCGGCGTACATCAAGCAGAATCTGGATCAATCGAATTATTTGAACAACCATTCCGACCGCAAAGACCAGTCGATGCTTTTAAAGCCGGCGTAGTGACTGTTCACCAGTCAATAAATGATGGCGTAGTTCCGGACCTTGATGTTGCTTCAAATTTAATGCTGGACCGTTTGACTGAGAAAAAATCTGGATTTTTCATAAGTCAAAAGGTTTTAAAGGCTAATGCAACGGCTATCGCTGAAACAATGGGAATCTCGATTAATGTCGAAACCGCAGTTTCAGAATTGGGAGTAGCCGACAGACAATTAATCGCCATAGCCCGAGCAATGGCTCGAAACCCAAAAGTCCTAATTCTAGATGAACCGACATCCTCTTTATCCTCAGCTGAGGCCGACCAATTATTTAATGTTTTGGACAAATTGAAAAAGACGCATGTTGCAATATTGTATATCTCGCACCGAATGTCTGACATTAGGAGAATTGCAGATAACATCATAACAATGCGTGACGGAAAAATTTCGGGTCAATTTAGTGAGAAACCCCTAGATTATGAAGCAGCGGTAACCGCAATGATAGGTCACCGGATGACGGAAGTTGATGTTGGGACCATATCACCCGGGAAAATAATTCTTGAACTAAATAATATTAAATTAGAGCCTGGAGCACCAGATATAGATTTGTGCATAAGAAAAAACGAGGTCGTAGCTATCACTGGTCTTCTTGGGAGCGGTAAAAGTCAACTAGCATCTATACTGTATGGAATTATGAAGCCATTCAAAGGTTCTATTATTTTAGATGGCAAAAGATTAAAAAATAACAGTCCACAGGAGGCGATAAAAGAGGGCGTCCACATGAGTCCAAAGGATAGGGCCTCAAACGCAATATTCCAAAGTTTTAATATAGAGTCAAATCTCACAGCCCCTTTTACAAAAAATTACTCTTGGTTTTCCTTTTTGCGCTTTAAATTATTAGCCAACGTCGCAAAGACAAAAATTAGTGACATTGGGATTGTTTGCCAATCTGAGTTCGATAATATCGAAACATTATCGGGAGGGAATCAGCAAAAAGTAATAGTTGGAAGATGGTTGCTTCAACCTTGTAAACTTCTAATACTTGATGAACCTTTTCAGGGTGTCGATATCAAAGCAAGAAGAGATATCGGCAAATATATTAGAGAAAGCGCAGTCGAAAGAGCAACTCTTGTATTCGTTTCTGAGCTTGACGAAGCATTAGAAATAGCCGATCGAGTTCTAGTGATGAATGAAAAAAGTCTTGTCGGAGAGCATCAAAATAAGAATATTGATATAGAAAAAATCTTAATTGAAATTTCTGGAAAAAAGTCATCTAATTCAAAAAATTGGGGTGCAAATGGAATCTAAATTGAATATAAGGTATGTGGCTATTCGTTATGGTTTTCTTGCTTTACTAGCAGGATTATTGATCTTCTTTTCTATTTTTGCTAACGGGTTTGCTGGCCCGCGTTCTGCTGTATTTATATTTCAATCAGTAGCAATCACTGGAATTCTTGCACTAGGTGTTACATGCACTTTAGTCGTCGATGGTTTTGATCTTTCAATTGGATCTGTTGCAACTTCATCTCTTATGCTTTCCGCATATATGCTTGTAATTCTTGAACAAAATGCATTTGTGGCTGTATTAGTATGCCTAATTATGGGGGCATTTGTTGGATTTCTAAATGGCGTCTTGATTGTTAAAATGAAAGTACCGGATCTACTTGCCACACTCGGTATGATGTTTCTCTTAATTGGACTTCAGCGCGTGCCAACTGAAGGCCGATCTATATCGACTGGAATGCGGCTACCATCAGGAGAAGTAGCAGAAGGGGTTTTCTCTACAAGTTTTTTATGGATAGGACGTCATCGATTTGATTTTTTTCTTGAAAAACTAATCCCCGTCTCAGTCCTTATTTTTTTGGGAGTAGCATTCTTGGTTTGGGTGTTTCTTGAATTAACACGGCATGGACGTCTAATGTATGCAATTGGATCAAACGAACGGGCAGCATCTCTTGCCGGGACGAACGTTAATCTCTATAAAATTCTTGCTTATATGATTTCAGGAGTTACTGCATCTATCGGCGGGATACTTCTTTCTGCCCGACTAGGGCGGGGAGATATCGCCTCCGGAAATAATTTGTTGCTAGATAGTGTAGCAGCAGCACTAATTGGTTTTGCCGTTTTGGGTGCGGCTAAACCAAACGCCCTAGGCACAGCGATTGGAGCTTTGTTTGTCGGTGTTCTTTTACAGGGGTTAACAATGATGAATGCTCCATACTACACCCAAGATTTCGTAAAAGGCGGAGTACTCGTAATTGCACTCGTTTTTACCTTCGCCCTCACCTCTCGATCTCATAAATGAGATCGCAAATATAAAATAAAAATGGGAGAAAAAAATGAATAAAATCCGAAGAATAATATTAACAGCTCTTGGAGGCATGGCGATGACTCTTGGGAGTATTAACCTAGCTATCGCAGGTATGCCGGCACCTTTAGATAATCCAGGAAATGTTAAAATTGCCCTCGTGAGATATTTGAGCACGGGAGATTTTTTTCAAGCTTACCTTGGTGGTGTTGAGTCTCAAGCTGCTGCATTGGGGGTCGACCTCAGAATCTTTGACAGTCGTCAAGACGCAGCTCTTCAGGCAGACATGGTAGACCAAGCTATAGCTCTCGGTGTGGACGGTATCATAATACAGCATGGGCTGACAGAGTCGATGAAAGATGCAGCTCAACGAGCCGTCGATGCCGGTATCAAAGTTGTCGCGTTTGACGTCAATGTTGAAAACTCAGCCATTCCACAGGTGGAACAGTCTGATTACATGCTTGGTAAATTGGCTTTAGAGCAAGCGATAAAGGATAATGGGACTTCATTTAAAGCGGGTTATGTATACGTTCCTGGGATAGCACCTCTTGATAGACGTGACGTAGCATGGCAAGAAGTGAAAGCTGCCAATGCAGGAATTATAGAGGCCGCTGTATTTGGTACGCTGGATAATCCAATTGCAAACACTAATGCCAACCAGGCTAGATCCGTTCTCCAAGCTAACCCTGATATCACTGTCATGTTTGCACCGTACGACGAATTTGCAAAAGGTGTAAAGATTGCAGTCGATGAAGCAGGCTTAACCGATCAAATTGATATCTACTCTGCAGACGTCTCAACCGCTGATATTTCTGCGATGAGAGAGCCTGGATCAGCGTGGGCGGCTACAGTTGCTACCAACCCTGCTGTTGTTGGAGAAGTTTGTGTTAGATCTTTGGCAATAATGCTCACAGGCGGAAACCCAGGAAGCAACGTTATTGTTCCTCCAACACTAATCACCCAATCCTTTCTAAATGAACAAAACATAAAAAATATGGCTGATCTTGGCAAGAAAATGCCCCAGTTTCAGCACGCAGACGTCGCAATGACTGATTGGATGCCTCTACCTAAAAGATAATCTTTCTTGTGGACTGTTTTCGTTTAAACAGTCCACACTTAATTTTTGTCTAGTGAAGAAAATTAAAAAAAATTATTGACAAGTCATAACTGTTTCAGGCTGTCTCTCACTATTTTCAAAGGTTGCAGCTTTTGTTTAAATAGCTAAACTCAATCAGTAAAAAAACCTTTGGCTTAAACGAAGGCACTAACAAAATTTAAAGCACTTGAAGGAAGAAAAATTTGCGAATTCTCATTAAAATACGTTCTTAATGATTAAAACTATTTCTCTGATTTTTTGTGGCTTAAAGATCTCAAGTTCGCAAATATTATTCTGTTTGAACTCATATTCTCCAGTTAGTTTACCAATTTAATTAATACCTTTCGATGGAAAAAAGTTTTTCAAAATGGCATCGATCACATCTTGTTGTTGTGGTACATAAGTATCCTCCAAATCAGCACCAGGTGCAATCCAATTTGGAGCTCCTAATACTAAGGGCGATGCCTTTAGACTACTAAAAGCTAATTGAGTAACGTTAGCGGAAATTGTTTTGGCAAAGCTGCCTCTCTCTACTGCTTCAGAAACTATCAAAAATCTTCCAGTTCGCTTTAATGACTTCAATATGCCATCATAATCAAGCGGTACAAGAGTTCGAACGTCTAAAACTTCAGCTTCTATACCGTAAGAGTCCAAAACTTGAGCTGCTTCAAGTGCCGTGTATAGTGAAGGACCAATTGTAAGAATAGTTACGTCCTTACCCCTTCGCCGAATTGCAGCTTTACCAAA
>MDTA01176201.1_pt1 | contig 17352 bp, 15 predicted proteins | sample 811151 | NCBI WGS metagenome assembly MDTA01 (sample SAMN05326648, study PRJNA326480) | marine metagenome | isolation source: seawater | place: Indian Ocean: South | collected 2010
AAAGCTCCAAGTCCAAGTGTTAAATTAAGTTCAATTGAAAATTCATTGAAAACCTTATTTTGGCTTACAAAAAATAGATTTACAGGGGCAAGTTCTACTTTATGAATAAAAAAGAAATAGTAGTTACTGGCGCTACTGGTCATATTGGTAATAGATTAGTACAGGAATTAATAAAGAGGGGATATAAAGTTACTGCACTTGTCAGAAAAGAATCCAAAGTTTCTAACTATTTAAAAATTAAGGGAGCAGAAATAAAGTTATGCGATTTAAATAATGTAACAACATTTTCTGAATATTTATATCAAAAAAATGCTCTTTTCCATTTGGCAGCTGAAAATAGTACAGACACTACTGACAAAGAAAAGTTAATAAAAAATACTTTAGATATTACTAAAACAGTAATAAATGCTGCCTTAAAACAAAAGGTAAAACAAATAATTTATACGAGTTCAGTTGTTGTATTAGGGAGAAGCAAAAATCAAAAAAAGTTAGTTACTTTAAACGATATGGTAGAAAATTCTTCTTTGCCATATGTAGAAGGGAAAATCTACGCTGAAAAGTGGATTAGAGAGAAAGTTAATAGTTATACAGATATAAAAATTATTTATCCAAGCTGGGTTGTTGGTCCAGGAGATTATAAAGGTACTCCACCAAATAAATTTTTAATTGAACTAGCAAATAAAAATAATTTATTTACTATAAAAGGAGGTGTATCTCTTGCACATGTTGATGATGTTGTAGATGGTCATATTCTTGCAATGGAAAAAGGATTAAGAAATGATAGATTTATACTTTCTGGACATAATTTGACTTTTAGTCAAATACAAAAAAAAATATCACTAAAATTTGATAAGTCTGGACCAATTTTCAGCCTTCCAAATAGACCTTTAAAAAAATTAATTCATCTTTTGGGCAAATTTAGTCCTTTAGACCCTAAATATGCGGAAGAAATTATTGGAACATATTCTTGGTATGACAATCATGAAACTATTACTAAACTTGGTTACAAATGCAAAAATTTAGAAGAAATATTTGATGATATAAAAATTTTAATAAAACAGGAGGAACTTAATGTTAAACATTTAAATTTAACAGTAAAAAGAAAATATCATGTTAAAGAAGATCATCCTAATTTGTTAATTACTGGATACCCAGGTTGGCTTGGAAATAGGATTATAGAAAAACTATGTCAAGAAAATGATCAGACTAATAATGTAGGATTTAAAAAAATAAAACTATTAATTCAAGAAAGATACATTCCGTACTTACCAAAACTTTCAGAAAATTTTGAGATTATTCCTGGTGACTTATCCAGTAATGAATCACTTCTCAAAGCAACAGAAGATATTGATGTGGTTTGGCATCTTGCTGGAACTGTATATCCAAAAAAGAGAAAAGATCATTATGCAGTCAATTTTTTAGGGACTAAAAATTTAGCGAATGCATGTATTCAAAATAGAGTAAAAAGATTTCACTTTATGAGTACTGATAGTGTTTGCGGATTTGAAACAAAAAATAAATTTTTTAGTATAAATCAACCATATAAACCATATAAAGATTATGGGAAGTCTAAATATCAGGCAGAAAAATTACTAAAATCTTATCATTCTAAAAATTTATTGAAAGTAACTATCCTAAGAGGTTTCTGGTTTTTTGGCCCAAATATGCCAATAAGAAATAAAAAATTTTTTCAAAGTTTCTTTTGGAGATATCAGATACTTTTTGGTAATGGACAAAATATTAGAAGTATCACGCATCTCGATGATATATTTTATTCTCTTATTGAGTTAGAGAAATCACAAGAGAAAATAGGAAAAATATATTGGATAACCTCCTTAAAAGAACAGAAATCAGTATTAGAGATTTATGAGTTAATTGCAGATGCTTTTAATACTAAATTAAATTTAATCTATATTCCTAATATAATCTGTGAATTTTTTTCAATTTTAGATAAAGTTTATACAAAAATAACTGGAAATATTAACCCTACTTTATTAGCTGCTGGCAAATTTCATAAAAACATCGCATTTAACAGAAAGAGTCTTCACGAAAAAAATAACTCTTTGATTTTAGAGTCAAAAATAACCGCAGAAAATCTAAAAGAAGAATTTAAAAATGAATTTCTAATTTAAAAAATATAAATTTTTTTTTCAATATAAAAATAAAATTACTAAGATATGAAAATTTTAAAAATTCACAAATTTATTTATTAAAAATTAATTCTTCGTAAAGAGTTTCGTATTTTTTTATAACCACTGAGTAATCCCAATTATTTAATGCTTTTTCTCGAGCAAACTTATTTAAATTATTATCTTTAGTTATTTGATCTAATATCCAAATAATACCATTTGCAAAATCTTTAGTATCGAATGGGTTTGCAAGATAACCAGTTTTTTTGTGATCAACTATATCAATTAAACCGCCAACTTTAAATGATACTACTGGTATACCACATGAGTGGGCTTCACATGCTGTATTACAAAAGCTTTCAACTCTTGATGGTACTAATAGTATGTCTGATGCAGAATAAAGTGCTTTTAAACTATATGAGTCTTTAAGCTGTCCTAGATAATAAGTTGGGAACCCAAAATTAGTAGGGTTTACAGGTCTATTTTGACCAAAAATTACTATATTAAACTCCTTATTTTTTTCTTTTAAAAAATTTAAACTTTGTTTTAATAAATCAAATCCTTTATGAAATTGATTATTTGAATTGAAGGTTCCAAAAATTAATATTGGCTTATCATCTGGCAAATTCAATAACTTTCTTGAGAAAGACTTGTTTAATGGTCTCCATTTTTTTGTATCAATGCAGTTTGGGATTACTTTGCAAGGCCAACTTTTCATCAGAGCACTTTTCTTAACGCATTGTGCCATCCACTCACTAGGAGAAACAATATAAAAAGGTTTTTTCCAATATTTTTTTTTAAGTTGCCAAATATATTTATTCAAATCATAACCAGATTCATTATCAGGTCTATTATTTTTTAGATATCCTTCTTCCCATCTTTTCTCAAAACTTAAATGCTCTGCTCCACAAAAAGGCCACATATCATGCGTACTCATAACGATAGGTTTTTTTATATTACCTATATCTCTTATTGAAATCATTTCATTCTGAACCCAATGTAGGTGCACTATATCGGCATTAGAATTATTAAGCTTTTTATGCCAACTACTCGGCAATATGGAAAGAGAATGTAATGCTTTATTTTTAGTAACTAACAATTTTTTTAAAGGATTAATAAGCTTTGGCTTTAATAGAGCAGAAATCTTATCTAAGGATTTAACAGGATGTGAGACTGTAAAGTCCCCTGAATGGTAACTATTTACAAAAAGTTGGGATTTATGACCCTTTTTTAGCAGGGCTTTGTGTATTCTGTACGAGGCTATACCAGCACCACCAATAATATCTGAATTAGACAAATGAGAAATTTTCAATATGGAAAATTCGATTATTAATTATCAATAATACAACTAACTCTAATTTATTCTCAATTTTATTGCCATAAAAAAATTAAATAAAATAATTTATTGGATTAACCCAATTAATTAAAAGTTTTGCAATTATTTAATTTAAAATAATCTTTAGGCTAATTTTTTTATATGAAAACAATATTAATTACAGGCGGGACAGGCTTTGTTGGAAGTCATACTTCTTTATTGCTTTTAGAAAAAGGTTATAAAATTATTATTCTAGATTCCAATGTAAATAGTTCTCCAAGACCAATTAAAGCAATTAAACAAATTTCAAATAAAAAAAATAATAATTATGAAGAAAATATGACTTTTATAAAAGGTGATTTAAGAGATATTAGTCTTTTGGATAATATTTTTAAAAAGGCAAAGAAGAATAATGCATCAATTGATTCTGTTTTTCACTTTGCTGGGTTTAAGTCTTTAGAAGAATCAATAAATAGTCCATTGAAGTATTGGGATAATAATGTTTGTGGAACAATATGTTTATTGCAAATAATGCAAAAATACTCATGCTTTAATTTGATTTTCAGTAGCAGTGCAACAATATTCGATAAAAGTGATAATAAGAAAATTAGTGAAGAATTTAGCTTGAAGCCAATAAATCCATATGGCAATACTAAAGCTGTTATAGAAACATTATTAAATGATATTTTTTTGGCTTATCCCGATTTATTTAGAATTGCAAATTTAAGATACTTTAATCCAATTGGTGCTCACCCTTCAGGATTACTGGGTGAGGATCCGATTGGAAAATTATCTAATATTTTCCCTTTGATTTTGAATGTAGCTTCAAAAGAATTAAACGAAATTAAAATTTTTGGAAATGATTGGAACACTTATGATGGAACTGCAGTAAGAGATTATATTCATGTTATGGATGTTGCTGAAGGCCATATATTAGCTTTGAATTATTTACTTAAAAATGAGCCCAAAATAATTAATATTAATCTAGGTACTGGTAAAGGTTACAGTGTTCTTGAACTAATAAGAACTTTTGAAAAAGTTAATAATATAAAAATTCCATATCGATTTTGTAAAAGAAGGAAAGGTGAGCAGAGTTTTGTAGTTGCAGATAATTCGCAATTAAAAAGGTTATTTAATTGGACTCCTCGAAGAGATTTGAGATCTATGTGTAGAGATGGTTGGGAATGGAAGTTAAATAACTTAAAAATATGAAATTATTCGCCTAGTATGATTTCTTAAATTATTTTTTTAAAAGGCTTTTGAAGTAATAATATAGAATCAACATGGGTTAAGTTAAATTAGCAAAGTTATGATCAAAAAGGCATTAATAACTGGTATTACAGGTCAAGATGGAAGTTATTTGGCAGAGTTTTTACTAAGTAAAGGTTATGAGGTTCATGGTCTTAAGAGACGCTCAAGTAGTTTTAATACACATCGAATTGATCATCTATATCAAGATCCTCATGCAGTAAATCCAAGAATTGTACTTCATTATGGAGATTTAACAGATAGCACAAATATACTTAGAATTATTCAAAATATAATCCCAGACGAAATATACAATTTAGGTGCTCAAAGTCATGTTGCAGTAAGCTTTGAATCTCCTGAATATACAGCTAATTGTGACGCTTTAGGGGCTCTTAGAATTCTTGAAGCAATTAGGATTCTTGGATTAGAAGAAAAAACAAAATTTTATCAAGCAAGTACAAGTGAGCTTTACGGACTAGTGCAAGAAGTCCCTCAAAATGAGAAAACACCTTTTTATCCAAGAAGTCCTTATGCAGTGGCAAAATTATACGCTCACTGGATATCTAAAAATTACAGAGAGGCTTATAATATTTTTGCTTGCAATGGGATTCTATTTAATCATGAAAGCCCAAGAAGAGGAGAAACTTTTGTGACGAGAAAAATAACAAGAGGTCTTTCAAGAATCAATGAAGGGTTGGATAATTGTTTATATATGGGTAATATAGACTCCCTAAGAGACTGGGGGCATGCAAAAGACTACGTCGAAATGCAGTGGTTAATGTTACAACAAGAAAAACCAGAAGATTATGTTATTGCAAGTGGTTCCCAATCAAGTGTGAGAGAATTTATTGAATTATGTGGAATTTCATTAGGTTGGGGTAAAGATGATGCTAACCCCGCAATTGTATGGTCTGGGAGTGGTTTGGAAGAAGTTGGAAGAAGATCAGATACTGGAGATATTGTGATAAGAATTGATAAAAGATATTTTAGACCTACTGAAGTGGATACCTTATTGGGGGACGCAAATTATGCAAAAGAAAAGCTCGGTTGGACACCTAAGATATCATTAAAAGACTTAATAACAGAAATGATTAAATATGATTTAAATGAAGCCAAGAAGGAGAGGATTCTCAATGATAAGGGATTTAATATAGTTAGCCCAAAGAGTTAAATTATATATATTCGATATGTTAAAAAAATCATTAATTAACAAGACAGATAAAATTTTTGTTGCAGGCCATAATGGAATGGTTGGTAAATCAGTTATCAGAAAACTCAAAGAAAATTTCTACACTAATGTTCTAGTAGAAAACAAAGACAAATTAGATCTACTAAATTCTGAGTTTGTAAATAAATGGTTTTTAAAGAATAAACCAGAGGTTGTTATAATCGCAGCAGCTAAAGTTGGAGGGATTAATGCCAACAATACTTTTCCTGTTGATTTTATACTAAATAATCTTAAGATACAAAATAATTTAATTGAGGCTTCTTGGAAAACAGGTGTTAAAAGAATGCTTTTTTTAGGAAGTAGTTGTATTTATCCTAAATTTGCAAAACAACCTATTAAGGAAGAAGAATTATTAAATGGATCCTTGGAAATTACTAATCAGTGGTATGCAATAGCTAAGATTTCAGGTATAAAACTTTGTGAGGCTTTAAGATCTCAATATCAATTTGATGCAATATCATTAATGCCTACAAATTTATATGGACCAGGAGATAATTATAGTTATTCTGGTAGTCATGTTTTACCTGCATTAATAAGAAAATTTTGGGAGGCAAAAAAAAATTCCTCTGAATCTGTTACTTGTTGGGGTACTGGACTAGCAAAAAGAGAGTTTTTACACGTTGATGATTTAGCAGAAGCTATATTGTTTACTTTAAATAATTGGGATCCATCTTTATCAAATTCTCCAAGAGATTCAGAAAATAAAGAACTTTCATATCTCAATATTGGTACAGGTAAAGATATATCTATAAAGGAATTGGCAAATTTAATTGCAAATGAAATTGGCTTTAAAGGAAAAATTAAGTGGGATACTACAAAACCCGATGGTACTCCAAGAAAGCAACTTGATATCTCTAGAATTCTTAAATTGGGATGGAAACCTAAGATTAATCTTGTTGATGGAATTAAAGAATCAATTAACTGTTTTGAAAAAGAACTTAGGAATAATTCTTTAAGAGTATGAGTTTAAAAAATAAAAATATTTTAGTTACAGGAGCTGCTGGCTTTATAGGAGCAGCATTTGTCGAAAAACTTATAAAAGAAGAAGAAGATTTAAGAGTTATAGGTATAGATAATATTAATGACTATTACAACCCATTTTTAAAAAAAGAGAGAATTAAAAATATTAAGAAAAAAGATAAAAATAAAATTTGGAGTTTTTTAGAAATAGATTTAAAAGATATTAAAAATATAGATAAAATTTTTAAAAATTATAAGCCTAATATTGTTATAAATTTAGCAGCACAAGCTGGAGTAAGATATTCATTAGAAAACCCTTATTCATATATAGAAAGTAATCTATTTGGTTTCTTAAATATACTTGAAGGCTGCAGGAATCATGGCGTAGAGCATTTAATTTATGCTTCTAGTAGTTCTGTTTATGGGGGAAATAAATTAATGCCTTTTAAAGAAAATCATCCTGCAGATCATCCTTTGAGTTTATATGCTGCTACAAAAAAATCTAATGAAATGTTAGCTCATTCTTATAGCCATCTTTTTAAAATACCTTCTACAGGATTAAGATTTTTTACTGTATACGGACCCTTTGGAAGACCAGATATGGCCCCAATGATTTTTGCAGATTCAATTTTGAATAGAAAACCCATAAATGTTTTTAATAGTGGAGATATGAAAAGAGATTTTACTTTTATAAGTGATGTAGTAGATGCCATTTATAAATGTTGTTTTAAGAAAGCTATTCCTAATGACAGCTTTTTTAATTCAGAACCAGATATAGCTACTTCTTTCGCTCCTCATAGAATTTTTAATGTAGGAAGTAATAATCCAATTAATTTAATAAGCTTTATCGAAAAACTTGAGGATGAATTAGGTGTGAAAGCTATAAAAAAAATGATGCCAATGCAAAAAGGCGATGTTAAGACAACCTATGCAGATATTGAAAAACTACAAAATTGGGCAGATTATAAGCCTAATATTTCTTTTGATGAAGGTATTCATATTTTTGCAAAATGGTTTAAAGATTATTTTATTTCGAGTTATTATAGAAAACCCTCTTAAAAATTTTTTAAATATTCAAAATCAATTTAAATTTTCTGAGGTACTTTAAAAAAAATAAGCCTAAATTTTTTTGATGTTTTAAATTGCTGTATTTGAATCAGAAATTTTTTTCAGCCATCCCTTGTTTTTTAAATACCAATTTACTGTTTTTTCTAAACCGTTTTCGAAATTATGTTTTGGAAACCAATTTAAATCTTTTCTTATAAGTGATGAGTCAATTGCATATCTAAAATCATGCCCTGGTCTATCTTTCACAAATTTAATTAAGGATTTATAAGAATTTTCTCTGGGAATATATTTATCTAAATATTGGCAAATTTTATTAACTATCTCTATATTGGTTTTTTCATTGTTGCCCCCTATGCAATAGTTGCTGCCTGGGATCCCTTTATCGGCAGCTAGTAATATTGCATCGATATGATCATCAACATATAACCAGTCTCTTATGTTAGTGCCATCTCCATAAACTGGAATATACTCATTAAGTAATGCTTTAGAAATTGTATTTGGTATTAATTTCTCAGGATTCTGCCATGGTCCGTAATTATTTGAACAATTTGTAATTATGCAAGGTAAACCATATGTATGAAACCAGGATTTAACTAAATGATCACTACTTGCTTTTGAGGCTGAGTATGGACTTCTTGGATTATATTTTGAATTCTCATTAAAAAAACCCTTTTTACTAAGTGACCCAAATACCTCGTCAGTACTGATATGAATGAATTTAAATTTCTTTTGGATATCTTCATCAACTTTTTCAAAATAGGCGAGAGAACTTTTTAGTAATTCAAATGTTCCAATTATATTGCTTGAAATAAAATTATCTGGTGAATTAATAGATTTATCAACATGCGTTTCTGCAGCAAGATGTATTATTAAATCTGGCTGTGCTTCTTCAAGAATACTATTAATGATTGATCTTTCTGATATATCCGCTTTATAGAATCTATATCTTTCTGATAGATTTGAACCTGAAGATTTTAAAAGAGAATTTATTGAAGTTAAGTCTGCAGAATAGGTTAAGTTATCTAAATTGAAAACATTGCAATCACTTTCTTTGAGAAGTTTTCTTATTAAAGCACCTCCAATAAAACCTGCTCCACCGGTTATTAATAAATTTCTATAACTTTCCATAACTACAATTATAAGTTTGATTTAAAAGAATATGAATTGTTTACATCAAGTTTTATTTCTTCTAAAATTTCCCTTAAACTTTTTTCCCAATTTTTGCCACTATAGTTGAGAAGAGTTTTTGTTAAGCTGCAATTTAGAACAGAATAGGAAGGTCTTCTTACTAAAGAAGGGTATTGATTAGTTTTTATAGGTATGATTTTTGTATTACTTTTTATTAGCCCAATTTCTTTAGCATAATTGCTAATCATTAGAGCTATTTCATACCAGTTAGTTTTTCCATTATCTTGCCAATGTAATATCTTGTTTTTGTCTTGATTAAAAATTAAATTGAAATTTTTTAATCTAATTATTCTCCAACAAATTTCTGCGAGACTAAATGTACTTGTAGGGGCACCAATTTGATCATTAATTACTTTGATTTCTTCATTGGTTGAATGAAGATTTAGAATTGTAAGTAAAAAATTTCTCCCTACTGGACTCATCAACCAACTAGTTCTTAATATTACTCCTTGATAACTATTTTTAAAAATTTCTTCCAATGCTTCCTCAGCGTAGACTTTGGAAAGCCCATATATACCTAATGGTGATCTTTTATCAGTTGTTGAATATGGAATTTTATTTTTTTTCCGTCCGTTAAATACATAATCAGTGCTGATTTGCAAAAATTTTCCTCCTAATCTCTTAATTTCTAATGCAAATGCTTGTGGCGCCTTGTAATTGATTTTCATAACAGTTTCCTTTTGCGATTCGGCCAAATCAACATTCGTAAAAGCACCACAATTAATTATCCAGTCAGGATTTATTGCATTAATCGTTTTCAAACAAGATGAAATATCTAGGAAATCAAAATTATTTCTATCCATTGCAAATATTTCTGTATTAGATGGTTTGAATTTGATTAAAGCCTTTCCTAGTTGTCCTTGCGAACCTGTGATTAAAACTTTCATTAAAAAATATAATTTAGTTCTTCTGCTTGTTTAATAGTTAAACCATTAGAATCTTTTTCAGATACGAGTAGTTCATCATCTATTTGATTCAATGGCCAATCAATACTTAGTTCTGGATCATTCCATAAAATTGATTTTTCACTTTCTTTATCCCATCTTTTAGTTACTTTATACTGAACTTCTGCAAAATCACTAAGAGTTAAAAATCCATGCCCAAAACCCTCTGGAATCCATAATATATATTTATTTGTTTCATTTAATTCGATACTTGCCCATTCTTTGAATGTAGGAGAATTTTTTCTTAAATCAATTGCAACGTCAAATATTATTCCCTTTGTACATCTAATTAATTTTCCCTGAGCATAAGGATTTAATTGATAATGTATACCTCTTAAGACTCCCTTTGATGAAGAGGAATGATTATCCTGACAGAAATTAGTTTTTGTAACTTTTGCACTAAAAGAAAGTGAATTCCAACTTTCATAGAAAAATCCTCTATTATCAAAAAAAATATTTGGTCTTATTACTGAAATACCATTTAATATATTATTCTTGTTACTTTTTAACGTTTTTGTTTGCACTTGAAAAATCTAATACTTTTTCTTAAATTTATTTTCTTTATAATAATATTTTAAGGATGAATTTAAAAGTAATTATATTAAGTAAGAAAATCTATTTTATTTAATTTAGATCTTCAGCTTTTTAAGATTTCTAATTAATAGGAGTTTACTTAACTATAATTATAGTATTTATTTATAAATAGAAATTAGTTTTATAAGATAAAGATAATTATTTTTCCAAAAATAGAATTTTAAAATTGTTATTTGAATTTTTTATTTATAAAAAAGTAATAAATAAATTTTAAAAAGTTGTTTAAAAGATTATTTCAATTAAATTTGGTGCTTTAATCATAATTAATTAGATTAATAAAATCAAAGTGATTTCTTATATATGAATTTAAACTTTATATTTGATAAAATTGTGGGATATGAAAACCTATTTTCAGGCTAAGAAATTTTTATTCTTGGGTCTAATAAATCTTTTTTTTACAAATTTGATTCTGCAAATAAGCTTATTATTTTTGCCGATATGGTTCTCTACCCTTTTGAGTCAAAGCATTAATCTTCTTATTGGATTCTATCTTTACGGAAAATTTGTTTTTAAAAAAAATATTAAGAGTTTAAAAAAATTTTTTAAATATTTCATAATTGCAATAATTTCATGGATACTTAACACTACTCTTATTTATATTTTATCAAGATTAATAGGTTATACTGAAAATTTAGCAGCGATATTTGTTATCCCTTTTTTAGTTAGTTATTCATTTTTAGCTCAAAAATATTTCGTTTTTAAAAATAATTGATTTTAAATATTAATATTAAAAAGGGATAAATACTTTATTTTGATTAGTACTAATAAAAAGTTAAGAGATTTTTTTTTCTTATCGGGTTTATTTCTAGTTATTCGAGCAATAAGCTCTTATGTTGTTTATAAATTCCTTTCACTTTATGACACTAGAATTTTTTCTTTTACTGATTTGAAATTTTATAATGAAAGTAATATAAATATCTTTTCACCTAATTTTTTTTACAGCATATTTGTCAGAAGTATTGGATATAATCCTGAAAATTTATTATCATTTAATTTTATTTTTATATCTTTCTTAATTTCCTTCTTAACAATTACGCCTTTTATATTTTTATGTATAAAAATTCTTTCTAAGAAAAATTCAATTTTTTTTATTTTAATATTATCTTTGCATCCATATTTAGCTTTATATTCATTAAAATTAGATTCAAATTTATTTGCTACTCTAGGAGTTTCATCTTATGCCCTATGGATATTCTATTCTAATAAAAATACTTTTAATTTCTCAATTATATTAAACGTATTTTCTACTATTTTTAGGAATGCACTTATACCTTTACTATGGATGCAATTTTTCTTGGTTTTCTTTTTTAAAAAAGATTTGAAAAGATTGAAGTTACTAGCAATATTATCTTTATTCCTCATAACAATATTTATTACCTCTTCTCAGATTTTTTATGGTTTAGAGTATATATCTCAAAATTTTGGTTGTTATTCTTATCAAAATATTGATCAATTTTTTCAGGAAATTCTGAGTCCAAATATAAGTAAGATTTTAAGTTTAATCTTTACACCGATTGTGCATATGATTTTAAATTTAGGAGCTAGAGAAGCAATAGCAATATATTGCTTAAACTTGCCATCTGAATATGCAGCAAATAATATAATTAATTTATTAGTTACATTTTCATTTTTTATTCTCCACTCTTTTCTTTTAATTAGGTTTTTAATTTATATATTTGGCGATTTTAAAATAATAAAAATTACTTTGTTATTTCCTTTTTCAATACTTCTACCAACTTTTTATGGTACTGCTCATATGAGATATTTATATCCTCTATTGCCTTTTTTAATTTTCGTTCAATTTTTACCAAAAAATTGTGAAATTTTAAAAAAAATATAATAAAAATACCAATTAGAAATTATAAAAGTTATAGGAACATATGATAAATATAAACTTATGATATTATCAAGTATGCCTAATATTGAAAAAAAGGTTTTCTATATATACAAAATTTGCAGACCTGATTACTTAATAAAACAAATATTTTTCTTTTTTGGAACTTTTTTAGGATTTTGTTTCGCTCCTAAGATTGAAATTAATTATATTAATTTTGTCTTTATTCTACTAAGTGTAGTTTTTGCTAGTTCGGCCAATTATGTCTTAAATGAATGGTGCGATAGAATACCTGATTCTTTTCATCCTTCAAAAAAGAAAAGGCCTATCCCTTCAGGTAAATTAAAATTTATTGATGTTTTAGTGACATATATATGCTTATTAACATTAGTAATATTGATCTTATTCATTTTAAAGGTCATTTTCATAATAAAATTTATCTTATTTTGCATATTGGTAAATGGTATTTTATATAATCAGTTGCCCTTCAGGTTTAAGGATAAAGTATTTCTTGATGTATTTTCTGAATCTATTAATAATCCTCTTCGATTTATGGCAGGATGGTTAGCAGTTTCTTATGCCTACCCACCCTTAACATTAATTTTAGGTGTTTGGTTAAGTGGTTATTTTTTAATGAATTGCAAGCGTATTAACGAAATTCTTACTTGGCAAGGCACAAAAAGAGAAATGAAGAAATATCGCCCATCCTTGATTCTGTATACAGAAAATAAATTAATTCTTCTATCATTTATTCTTTGTTTAGGATCTATTTCTTCAATTACTATTTTCTTTTTAATTTATAAAATCGAATTTTGTCTTTTAATTCCTTTGATTATTTTGGCAATGGCACAGTATTTAAGAATATCTCTTTCAAATAAGGATAAAATTATAAACAATCCTAATTTCGTTTTTTCTGATAAGTTAATCTCATTATCAATAGGAACTTTTATTATATTTAGTCCTATTTTATTTAAAATTGAGATTCCAATTTTAAGAGAATTATTTGAAAAAGGATTTTTACCTGTTTAGTAATTTTTTTTTCTGAATATTACTATAATCGAGTCGCCCAAATTTAATTTAATTACTTTTTTGCCAATAATAGGAATATTATTAATCCTAATGAATTTTGGTAAGTAGGTAGATATTCTTTTTGCAAGATAATTTAAACTAAAAAACCACCTTGTATTTTTTATACTAAGGACATCGTAACCTGATTCTTCAAGGGCAAATTTAATTGTTTTTTTTGAAAAATAACCTACATGTGCTACTCGATAATGCCACCATTTCCACCTAAGTATTTTTGCCATTAAAGAATCTACATTTGGTGTAACTAGAACTCCTATCCCTTTTGGATTTAATCTTGATTTGATCTGCTCAAATATTTCCATAGGATTTGTGACATGCTCAATAACATCAGCCAAGGTAATAACATCAAATTTTTGTGTATTTGGAATATCCTCTAAAACCCCACACCTTACATTCAAGCCTCTTCTAATAGCTTTTTTAAATAGCCATTTTGAAGGCTCAATCCCAATTGATTGAAAATTATATTTTTTGCTTGCTTCTAAAAGAATACCTGAACCACATCCTACATCTAAAAGTTTTTTACCATATTGACCATAGGATATAAATTGTTTGATAATATATTCTTCTTGCAAAAATCTTTCTTTCCTAGTCTCTTCATATTCCTCGTCGATCATTTCTTCATAATATTTTGTAAGATTACTAGCTTTGATAGCTTGGATAAAATCACAATTTTTGCATTTATATAAATCAAGAGTCTTACCATATTGCGAGTTAGTAATTTGAAAGTCTTCTTTATCTAAACAGTTAATACTAATATCTGTATTTTTTATTTTATATAATTTGTCGCAACCACAAATCCAACATCTTTCAAAAGAATTATTTGAGATCAAAATTGTATAATATTTATTGTGAATTATAATGAAAATAATGTTACATATGTTTGATGTTTAATAAATGTTATAGAGCAGGAGATCTTGATATAATATTTGAAGATTTAATTAATGGAATTAATGAAATAACTATCAAGAAACCTGGTTATATTTTCGTAGATTATGATAAAACTTTGATTGAAAATGATAGTTACTTGAATTTAGTAATTTCTATATTAAAAAATAACAAAATTAAATTTATTTATAAATTAATAAATTTTTTTTTAAAGCAAATTAAATTAAATATTTTTAAAAAATTTTTTATATTTTCACCAAAGTCTTTTTTAAAATTTTGTATATCAAATGTTATTTTTTCAATATCTGGGATTGATTCAATTAACAAATTAATGATTATGAATCATAAAAATAATTTGAAAAAAGGTTTACTTTATAAATTAAAGAAATTAAATAATATAGGATTTCATATAATTATCGTATCTAATAATTATAACCAATTCCTTAGAAGTATTATAGGTAAATATAGTTTTTCTCTATTAGCTTTAGATATAGATAAATTTGAGTCTCATGTTTATAAATTAAATTCTAAATCTTTTAGAATTAAAAATCAATTTAATAAAAATGATAACTATATTCTTGCCATTACTGACTCTATTAAAGATAAAGATATGTTGAAAATCGTATCCAATAATATAAAGTTTGACTATGAAGAGAAACTTTACTTTTCAATAAAAACTAATTAAAAATTTTAAAAATTTATTTTTATGAGGGTAATAAAAAATTTTATTAATTATTTAGAAAGGTATTTAATAATAATAATTTGTCTCTCTGCACTACTTGGCCCTATTCTTATTACTATTTTTGATGCACCAGATGAAATGTATCATTTTCAGAGAATTTATGATGAAACAAAATTTAAAAAAGAGCTTTATATTCCTGAGAATACTATAAATCTTGGAATTGGCTTTTCAGACCACAGAAAAGCAAACGAATGTATTGAAAATTTAGAGTGTCAAAAAAATCCATGGGCTTATGATATTGGTAAATTAAATTTAAAAGATTATTTCTTTGATAATTATTCAGAAAATTTTAAAGGGGCTCAATTAATTACTGCATATTCTGGTAATAATTATTTTTTACAATCAAATCTATTTAGATTTTTTAGGAATATAAATCAAAATTTGTTATTTAATTATTATGCACTAAGATTTTCAAATGTAATAATTTGGTTAATAATTAATTTATCTTTAATAAGAGAATTAATTAATTTTAAAAATACTGGTTTAGATAAACTAACCTACTCATCAATAATTTTAATATATTCTTTGCCGACAGTTGCATTTCTTTCAAGTTCCCTTTCTGGAGATGCACTAGTATTTGCTTCCTCCGCTCTGTTTTCTCTTAGCTTCTTAAAATTAAAAAAACAAAATCTAAAAAATGAGAATATTCTTGCTTCTATAGCTGGAATTTGTCTTTCGATTATTACATCTAAATCTGTTTATATTCCAGTTACAGTAGCATTAGCTTTATTTCTTATTAATAAACTAAAAAACAAATTTGCGAAATTTTTATTCAGCGGATTTTACATTACTGGATTGATAAATACAATTTATTGGATTAATTTCTCTTCAGTCAAAGTTAAAGAAATGTATATTAATAGAAGAGGATTGGAAAGTACAAAAAATCTAATCAATTTTAATGAATTTTATTTATTTATCAAATCATTCTTTTTCACCCATTTAAATAAATTTGATAGTTGGTTAAGAGAGATTTACGGTGTATTTGGAAATGGTCCTATCGCTAGGTTATTGCTACCTCATAAATTTTATATTTTCTTCTATACATATATATTCTTAATACTTATTTTTTATCTTTATTTAAAAAGATATTATCTATTTCAAATAATAATTGAAACAAAAAATTCTATTAAATTTAATTTTCATAAAATAAAATTTAAAAACTTTATGCTTCTTTTATTAAATGGATCTTTTATTTTGACTTATGTAGGAATATTCTATGCCTTCTATATTTATTGGGGCAGAGATTTAATTTTGAATGATATCCAAGGTAGATATTTTCTCCCATTAATTATTCTTTTACCACTAATTATAAATTTGAACTTTTATTTGCTAGATGATAGAAAAAATAAAAAGCAAAAGCTTAAAATTTCTACAAATAATAATTTTGATTTTTTTCTAAATCAAGCTCTTATTAAACAAATAATTACTTTAGCTTTTATTAATCAAATAGTTTATATAGCTAATTTACTAGGATACTATGTACTACGTTTTTATGTATAAAACTTAAAGGGAGTTTTTTTACTATAAGAATATTTATTTTTAACCATTAAATAAATTAAATAATTTATGCTTAAGGATCCTTGGAATATTTAGATAGGTATCAAAAGAAAATATATTAAATTTGTATCTGGGAATATAATTACCTCTATGAATAACTATTGGGTCAAAATATTTACCTCCATAAACAAATAGTGGATATTTTTTTCTAAATTCATCTGTATTATGGTTTAATTGTTCTTCTAACATTTTTTGATTGACAGGCCCTTCAATAAAACCTCCAAAACTACCATTCCAATTTGGTATTTCATAGTTAACATTTTTCCATAAGCCTTTACAGAAATTTGTCTCAGATATAAATGGACCATTACAATAAAAATTTGTCTCAACCAAATCACTTTGGTTACTTTCAAATATTAAATTTGTAATCCCTTTATTCAAAATAAGCTCTTTTTGTAGATTCTTTTTTGAATTTATGATATTTTTTGAACGATTAAACTTTATTAACTTGCCTCCTGATTCAAATGATCTAGAAACTATATCCCAATTAACTTTATTTATAAATAAATGATCGTGTTCCCAAAAAAGAAAATACTTTGATTCTATTTTGCTTATGCCTAACTTGAATGCATTT
>MDTA01189680.1_pt1 | contig 17344 bp, 18 predicted proteins | sample 811151 | NCBI WGS metagenome assembly MDTA01 (sample SAMN05326648, study PRJNA326480) | marine metagenome | isolation source: seawater | place: Indian Ocean: South | collected 2010
ACAGGGACGTACTTGCGGCGTTCCCGGAAGGGCGTCGCGCCCTGAGTCGCGCTCCGGCTGGAGCGAGACTTCCCGCCAAAGCGCGATGAACCTTTTTTAAAGGCATTGCTGTTGTAAAGAAAGCGAGGGCTTCTAAATAAAGTTTTTTGTTTGCAAGATAAGATTAATTGGCGCTTTGCTGTGCCTACGAGTAGCAGGTTATGAAGATTATTTCGGAAAATTTAAGCCGGAAAGTTTTAACTTTGAGTGCTGAATATAGCGAGCCAAAAGGTGGTATTGCGCAAGTTGTTAATACCTATTCAGGCATGTACCCTATCTTTAATCATGTGGCGACAGTGAACTCAGGTTTGTTTCCGAAGAAAGTTCTAATGGTGATCGTGGCCATTTTGAAGTTTCTTTACTTTTGCCTCTTTAAAGATATACGTATTGTTCATATTCATGGCGCCTCCAATAATAGCTTTAGACGCAAGAGAGTTTTTATATATATTGCTAAAATAATGAGAAAGCGAATCGTTTACCATATTCATGGCGCAGAGTATAAAGAATTTTATTTAAGAAACTCTAGTTCAGTGGAATCCGTCTTTAGTAAAGTAGACGTTGTTGTAGCATTATCGGAGTCCTGGCGTCTTTTTTTTGAGGGGCAGGCCGGTCATTCAAAAGTTAGAGTTATTGAGAACGTCGTTTCGCCGCCAGTTTATTCGATGTTTGAGAGCGATGGACTTGTTCATTTTCTTTTTTTGGGTGAGCTCGGTAAAAGAAAAGGAGTCTATGATCTGTTAGAGGCTATTTCCGAGATCCGAAGTACTTTGGCAAACAAGGCGAAGTTTCATATCGGCGGAAATGGAGAGGTAAAGGAAATTGAAAGGCGTATTCAGCAGCTTGATCTTGAGGGCTTGGTCACGTTTGAGGGTTGGGTTTCCGGTGAGAAGAAAATTCAACTTCTCAGTCTTGCGGACGTTTATATATTACCTTCCTATAATGAGGGGCTGCCAGTTTCTATTCTGGAGGCGATGTCTTACAGGTTGCCGATTATCAGCACGCCGGTTGGTGGTATCCCTGAGGTTGTGAAGCAAGGGGAGAATGGTTTTTTAATAAAGCCGGGCGATAAGTCTGCAATTGCTGAGGCGATATTGGTAATGACGATGAACGAGGATTTTCGTCGTGCTGCAGGCGAAAATTCATACTCGAAAGTGCAGCCTCATTTTCCGGATAGCGTCGCCAAAAAACTCGAAGAAATGTATAGCGAACTATTGGATTGATCTTCCTCATGAATGTAACCCTAAAAGAGTCAGTAAAATACATTTTGCGATCAAGGCTACTGATTTCGAGAGAGATATCCCATGTGGAGTGGCTTTATTCCCTTTCGGATGATGAACTTTACGACTATAAGGAAAGGCAGTTTCTTAATCTTTTTGGGCGAGCTTATCGCCACTCTTCCTTCTATCGTGAATTTTATCGTAATAAAGGAATAGAAGAGAATGACATTCGGAGGCTTGAAGATATCACGAAACTGCCAGTTTTGACGAAAAATATTATAAAAAATAGTAGCGAATCCATGCTTACTTTGCCTCGGCAGTTGGTTTTCAAAGCGAATACTAGTGGGACGACTGGTACACCTCTAAGTGTATACCATAGTTATAAAGCTATTCGTTTAGAGCAGGCTTATAACTGGGTTCGAAGACGGCGTTATGGTTTTACCTATGGGGAAAAGCTAGCCTCGCTGCGAGGTAATCTTGGAGTAAACCAGTTCTCAGCGTATATTCCAGTGTCAAACACATTATATCTATCGAGTTACCAGATTTCAGACTCCCTTGCACAGGAATACCATTCTGCGATTGGAAAGTTTAAACCAAAAGCCATAGAGGGTTACCCGAGTTCACTATATAACTTGGCTCTTGCTTTGAGGCGAAAGGGGTTGTCGTTTGACATCCCGCTTGCTTTTACGTCCTCTGAAACACTCTTTCCTTTTCAGAGGAGCATGATAGAGGAGGTCTTCGGCACAGTTGTTTTTGATATGTACGGGTGCACTGAGCGGTCGGTTTGCTTTTCCGAAAGGTGCCAACATAACGGATATTACGAGGAACCGGGGTATTGTCATACCGAGCTGTTCGATGACCACATTGTGACCACTTCATTCATCAATCATGTATTCCCCTTGATAAGATACCGTGTTGATGACGTCCTCCGGGCGGATATGTCTGGGAACATTATTTCTATTGACGGTCGAAACGAAGATGTAGTTATCTGCAAAGATGGTGTAAAAGTTGGTCGGTTAGATCATATAATTAAGGGCGTCGAAGGGGTTGCCATTGCACAAATCATTCAAAGGGTCCCTGGAGAAATAGAAATTAATTATGTGCCCGATGATTTATTCAGTGATTCAATTATTTGTGAGATAGAAGATAGGCTTTATCATCGGATTGCGAAGAATAATATTGATGTTGTATTCTCAATGGTCGATAGAGATAGTATTGAGTATACTGGAAGAAACAAATTCAGCTTTGTAAAATCTTACCTAAGTTAGTGGTTTTTTTATTGCATTGTCAAATGAAGTTCCCTTGGAAAAGGGCGCTCTATGTATTTTAATTCTGGATTTTTCAAGTCGGTCTTGAAAACTTCGGTATCATACTAAAGGATGCCGTATCTAATGATTGATAAAGCATTCCGGATATTAAGTTCTTACTGCGAGAACGAGCACTACAAAGGGTGGGATCCCTACGATGGTCTCAACTCCATCATTTTTCAAGCGACACCTCTTAGGCGTTGGGATCTTGCTCGTCTGGTTCTGATTCAACTTTGCAAGCGTTCACCGATTAACCTGCGACCTTTACTTCTGGTGCCCAAGCAGCACAACGCTAAGGGTATAGGTCTTTTCCTTAACGGCTATTGCAATCTACATCGGCTCGCTGAGCGGGGCGATTCGCGTTTCGGTACTGTTGATGAGTTGCGATCCAGAGTTGATGAAGTGGCCGAGCTTCTGTTGGGGCTGCAAAGCCCTGGCTATTCAGGGGCTTGCTGGGGTTACAACTTCGATTGGCAAGCGCGTCGGCTGTTTCTTTTTCCTGCCTATACGCCGACGGTGGTGGCGACTACCTTTTGTGCCAGCGCGCTGTTTGAAGCCTATGAGGTTACCGGTAACCGGTCGTATCTCGACACGGCACTTTCCTCGGCTGATTTCGTGCTGAATGATTTACACCGCTCGGAGCATAAGGGCGGTTTCATGCTTTCCTACAGCCCGCTGCCAGGTAACGATACCGTCTATAACGCCTCGCTGCTTGGTGCCAAGCTGTTGAGTTATTGCTATCACTATACTCGCAATGAAGAGTACAGAACGGTTGCTCGCCAGATCGTGAACGCGGCGTGCGAAGGGCAGGCGGCGGATGGCTCATGGGTGTACGGGCTGCTGCCGGTGCAGTCCTGGATTGACAGCTTCCATACTGGATACAACCTGGATGCCATCTCGCATTACAGCAGGTTGTGCCAGGACGATGCCTTTCAGGACAACCTGGATAGAGGGTTGGCGTTCTATCTTGAAAATTTCTTCCTGCCCGATGGCACGCCCAAGTATTACCACGACAGGACCTATCCCATTGATATTCACTGCCCGGGTCAGCTGTGGGTGACGCTCAGTGAAATGAAGCGGTGGCAGGATAATGCCGTGCTGTGCGAGAAGGTTGCTCGCTGGACCGTCACGAACATGCAATCACCGGAAGGCTACTTCTACTATCAGTTGAAGAAAGGGATGAGCTCGAAAATCTCTTACATGAGATGGAGTAACGCTTTTATGTTTAACGCCCTCGGTTATTATTTGCTGGAAAGTCATGGACAGTGATTTCCTCAATGGCGTGAAGGTGTTCGCGCCGACCTCCCGGAAAGAATTAATTGATTATGCCTTCCAGAACCGGAGCCTCTTGGTTGCGGTCAATGCGGAAAAGATTTTGCACGCCACTGAGCAGACTCGTTCTATTATCAATAGAAATGTCGGCTATCCGGATGGGCTGGGCGCGGTAATGGGCTTGAAGAAAAGGGGCCTGAGCGATGTGGTTAAGATTCCGGGCTGCGAGCTTTGGTTGGATATTGTGCGGGCGCATTACTCTGATAAGAGCTTTTATCTGGTTGGAGGCAAGGAGGCGGTGATCCAGAAGGCCGTCGCTCAATTAAAGGCCGAATTTCCTGGCATCCGGATGGCGGGTTATCGCAATGGTTACTTGCAGGATGAGAAGGACAAGCAGGCCCTGATTGACGATATTGTCGCCAAACAGCCGGATGTCGTCTTCGTGGCCATGGGGTCCCCGCGTCAAGAACTGCTGATGGAGGAGATGCAGCGCCGCCACGCGTCCGTTTATCAGGGGCTGGGCGGCAGCTTCGATGTATACACCGGGCAGGTGAAACGGGCCCCCTCATGGTGGGTGGATCGTCACCTTGAATGGCTCTATCGATTGCTGCAGGAACCCACCCGTATCAAACGTCAGATTCATCTGATCAGGTTTTTGCTTAGAGTCGCCACTAACCGGTTGTAAATTTTCCCCCTGCCTTTCGCCTGTTTATCCGGCACCTTACATTTTCCTCAAGTTGGAGTTATCGGAATGGAATTCTCCAGGATTTCCGTTGTCGGTCTTGGTTATATTGGTCTTCCCACCGCCGCGGTTATTGCTTCGAGAAGAAAAGAAGTCGTGGGTCTGGACGTCAGCCCCAGGGTCGTCGAGACCGTTAACAGGGGCGCTATCCACATCGTCGAGCCCGAGCTTGATATGATCGTGCATGCGGCGGTCAAGGAGGGTTACCTGCGGGCCACGATGGAGCCCGAGCCGGCGGACGCGTTTTTGATCGCGGTGCCCACGCCCTTCAAGTCCGAGGCTGGCAAGGCTCATGTGCCTGATTTGAAATATATTGAGTCGGCTTCCAAGGCGATAGCGCCGGTGCTGGAAAAAGGGAACCTGGTTATTCTTGAGTCCACCTCTCCGGTCGGTGCCACCGAACAAATGGCGGCCTGGTTGGCACAAGAGCGCCCGGATTTGACCTTCCCTCAAACGCATGGTGAACAGTCGGATATTCGCATCGCTCATTGCCCTGAGCGGGTGTTGCCCGGCCATGTGGTCAGAGAGCTGGTTGCCAATGACAGAGTGATCGGCGGTATGACACCTGCCTGTGCCGCCGCCGCTTGTGAGCTGTATAAGATTTTCGTGGAAGGCGAATGCGTTATCACTACCGCCCGCACCGCCGAAATGGCGAAACTCACGGAAAATAGCTTCCGCGATGTAAACATTGCCTTCGCGAACGAGTTGTCATTGATTTGCGACGAGCTGGAGATCGATGTTTGGGAGCTGATCGACCTGGCGAATCGTCATCCTCGGGTAAACATTTTGAAGCCCGGGCCTGGCGTGGGCGGGCACTGCATCGCGGTGGACCCGTGGTTTATCGTCAGCCAGGCACCTGAGCAGGCGCGCTTGATTCGTACCGCCCGCGAAGTGAATGAGGGTAAACCGCAGTGGGTGATCGATAAGGTGAAGGCGAAGATCGGTGAATTTCTGCTGCGGAATCCGGAGCGAACCGCCGGGGATGTGACCGTGGCGTTGTTCGGGCTGGCTTTCAAGGCGGACATCGACGATCTGAGAGAGAGCCCTTCCCTGGCTATTGCCCAGCGGCTCCGGGATGAGCTGGCCGGTCGCGTGGTGGTGGTGGAGCCGAATATTGGTGAGACACCCGCCTCGTTAACCGGCTGTGATTTGATGGAGCCGGACGCCGGCATTACGGAGGCGGATATTTGTGTGGTTCTGGTCGGCCATAAGCAATTTGTTGGTTTGGACTTTTCCGCTAAGTCCCAGGGATTTGTCATTGATGTCGTAGCCAGCCGGCGAGCGTAATGGGAGCTGTTTTGAGAGTTCTAACGGTATTTGGAACACGCCCGGAGGCCATCAAGATGGCGCCTCTGGTGTTGGCGTTACAAAATGATGATCGCTTCGAGTCCGTACTGTGCGTTACCGGTCAGCACAGGGAAATGTTGGACCAGGTGCTGTCGCTGTTTGCCTTGTCGCCGGAGTACGACCTGAACATCATGCGCTCAGGGCAGGGCCTGACGGACATCACCGCCGGCATTCTCACCGGGATGCGCGATGTTCTTGCCGACGTAAACCCGGATATCGTGTTGGTGCATGGTGATACGGCCACGACTTTCGCGACCACTTTGGCGGCTTACTACCAGCGGATTCCGGTGGGGCACGTTGAGGCAGGCTTGCGCACCGGCAACTTGTATTCCCCCTGGCCTGAGGAAGCCAACCGTAAGCTGACGGGCGCGCTCGCCGCAGTGCATTTCGCGCCGACACGGACGGCGGCGGAGAACCTTCTGGCGGAAGGCGTGGCGGATGACCGAATAGCGGTGACGGGCAACACGGTCATTGATGCATTGCTACGGACCGTCGCGCGGTTTGATAAAGATCCGGAGCTTGTGAACTCTTTGTCCCGGCGCCTTCCTTTTCTGACGCCCGAAAGGCGAGTGGTGCTGGTGACGGGGCATCGCCGTGAGAGCTTCGGTGGCGGTTTCGAGCGTATCTGTGAAGCCCTGAACCGAACCGCCCGGGCGTTTCCGGACGTGGATATTGTGTACCCGGTACACTTGAACCCCAATGTGCGGGAGCCGGTCAACCGGCTATTGAGCGGGCTGGATAACGTACATTTGATTGAGCCCCTGGACTACCTGCCGTTTGTGTATTTGATGAGCCGTTCCTATTTGATATTGACGGACTCCGGCGGAATCCAGGAGGAGGCGCCATCCCTGGGCAAGCCGGTGTTGGTAATGCGCGATACCACGGAACGACCGGAAGCGGTGGAAGCCGGTACCGTTGAGCTGGTGGGAACCGATGTGGAGCGTATTTGTGACCGGTTGCGGATGTTGTTGACGGACCAGGCAACGTATCAGCGCATGAGCCAGGCGCATAACCCCTATGGCGATGGCCGGGCTTGCCGGCGGATTCTTGACCGGATTGCACGGGGTTCGTGTTGAATCGCCGTGTCTTTTGGATCTCGCTGTGCTTATTGATCTGGTTTGTCGTGCTTGCCGGCATGTTCGCTCCCAAGGCGATGGTCGATCCTTTTGAGGCCAACCAGTTTGATAAGCTGCTGCATTCGGGGGCGTTGATGGCCATGATCGTGTCCGCTCGCCTCGCGCTGTCTTGGTCGCTGCGTCCCTGGTTTTGGGCAGCGGCGGTATTCCTGGCTTTCGCTCTGGAGGCGCTGCAACCCATCGTACAATCCTCGCGGCAGTTCAACGGGATGGATGTGGTCGCGAACCTGGTGGGGGTACTGATCGCGGCGCTGGCCCTGTGGTTGGCTGGCTTGAGCAAGCGCGTCGTCTGATTGTGTCTTTCCTCTCGATACTGCCTCGACCCGGCTCTTGCCTCTGGGAGCTGGCCTGCGCCCTCTGCTGGCTGGTGGTCTTCGTCGGCATGTTCGCCCCTCGGGAGGGCCGGTACTGCACCTGGGCGCTCTCACCGGCATGACCTTGAGTGCCCGCCTGGCCTTCCCGCTGGTGCCCCGGCTTCGCTTTTTCACGCTTCTTCTGGTTCTGGCGGTCGTTCTTGAGGTCGCCCAGTCTGTTGTTCAGCCCTCGCGGGATTTCAGCTACCTGGATATTCTGGCCAACCTTTGCGGGGTGGGGCTGGGGGCGCTGGGTTGGCGGTTTTGGCGTGGCTCGCCGTGGGAGCGGCGGTCCCGCGGGGCGGCCACCCGCCGCGATTGGCCCGGCGGTTGAGTGAATGGCCGGCTTTCGCGGCCGGACGGCCGCTCCCACGGCATATTTGCCGGTCGGCTTTTGCTTACACGCTTTTCCGCGCTGGCTGACAGATTCAGATTGGTCTCTCTTGTACTGTTCATAAGGACAGTATTAGGGGAGGCCCCATGGCACAGCATGACAGCGGTTATAAGTTACTGTTCGCGCACAAGGAAATGGTGCGTGACCTGTTGCTTGGGTTCGTCAAGGAAAGCTGGATCGACGAGCTGGACCTGGACTCTTTGGAAAAGGTCTCCGAGAGCTACGTTTCCAATGATCTGCGCAGCCGGCACAATGACGTGATCTGGCGGGTGCGTTGGCGGCGGCAGTGGGTTTATTTGTATTTGATGCTGGAGTTTCAATCCAGCGTCGATTATTACATGGCGGTTCGGCTGCTGAGCTACATCGGGCTGCTGTATCAGGACTTGATCCGGCGCGGCGACGTCGCCAAGGATAAGACTCTGCCGCTGGTGCTGCCCATCGTTCTGTATAACGGCCGGCGTCGCTGGCGCGCCCCGAGGGCATTGCGCCAGCTTTTCGGCTGGATGCCCGAGGCGTTCGTTCGGTATGTGCCGTTGTATCGGTTCGTGCTGCTGGACCAGGGGCGGCTGAGCGAGCCTGATTTTCCGTCTGGCAGAAACGTGGTCGCCGCTGTGTTCCGGATGGAACAAAGCAGCACCCCGGAAGACTTGCTGCGGGCGCTGCGGCTTTTGATAAGCTGGCTGCAAGAACCGGAGCAGCGCAACGTGCGCCACGGTATTCTGGAATGGCTGCACCGCCGCGGCGACAGCCTGGACGCATCAGTGGACTGGCAACAGGTACACAGTTTGGAGGAGGCCGACACCATGCTTGAAGACCGGATCAAAGAGTGGAAGATGCAGTTTCGCCAGGAGGGTCTTGCTGAAGGCCGCCAGGAGGGTCGCCAGCAAGGCCGCCAAGAAGGCTCAACTGAAGAGGCCCGGCTCATTCTGTCCCGCTTGCTCTCCCGACGGTTCGGCCCTCTGCCGCACGACGTGGAACAGCGCCTGGAGCAGGCCCCGCTGGATCAGTTGGAAAGCTGGATCGACCGCTTTTATGACGCCGGTTCATTGGAGCAGGTGTTTCACTAGATCCGCTGGTTTTGGCGGTCGTTCTTGAGGTCGCCCATCTTTGTTCAACCGTCGCGGGATTTCAGCTATCTGGATATTCTGGCCAACCTTTGCGGGGTGGGGCAGGGGGCGCTGGGTTGGCGGTTTTGGTCGCGGCTCGCCGTGGGAGCGGCGGTCCCGCCGCGATTGAGTGAATGGCCAGCTTTCGCGGCCGGACGGCCCGCTCCCACGGCGAAACCCTGCCCTGGGAGCGCCGCGCCTACGAGGGCTGGCGATGCATCTTTGCCGGCCTCCATGGGTAGGGTGTAAAGTTTGGTGTAAAGTGCGGTTGCTAGGGATGGAGTGCAAAATTATGCACAAGCCGCCAGTATTCTATGCCTTGATCCAGGTGAAGTTCAACCCCGTTCAGATGGATCGTTTCGTCCAGGATTTCCGCGAGGCAATACGTCCGGAGTTTCCTGACTACGAGGGCGACAGCCAGACCGAAATTTTTATCTCCATGGGGCCCAATGCCAAGCCGCCGGAACAACGGCCCCGTAACCGCTGGCGGTTTCTTAACATGGACCGGACGGAAGGGTTCACGCTGCTTGACGATGCCTTGGTCTATCACACCAATCGCTATGATTGCTTCACCCGGTGTCGCGATGCCACTTTGCAGGCCCTGGACGTTCTCCATGAGCAGGTGAAACTTGCCTATGTGGAGCGCATCGGCATGCGTTATGATGCCATCAACCTGGATTACTGCGTCGTTGGCTGGCTTGCCGATATCGCCGGCAGGCGTTGCCCGATGCCTTGATGAGGCGCATCGGGCCTATGTTGGACTTCATCACTCATCAGGCTAAAGATCAGATCGCAACCCTTGTCGGCATCTGGCTCGCTTTCGACCCTCCCGAGGAGGTCGGCGAGGACAGCTTCACCCTCCTGGACATGAGACGCACCGTTGAGCTGAAAACGGAGTATTTGAGCTTCCGTGGCACGGAGCCGGGTCCGATGGTGTCCTAGTTCCCCCCCCGGTTCCCGCCTCTGGAAGCTGGCCTGTGCCCTCTGCTGGCTGGTGCTGGGGACGTTATCCGTGCCCGGCTGGCTTTCCGGCGGCGCCCCGGTGCCGCGCGCCGCTATTCAAACATCCCATATTCTTTTGCGAGCATCGGCTGTGAACCAGAAACCAGTGCTTGCGCCCCCTGCAGGCCGGTGACCGAGAGGTGCGCGACTTTTCCGCGGAACAGGGGGCTTTATGCCCACCAGGCCAAGGCCGTAATTGAGACCGGCAGGTCACGCAGGGCCGCCGTTCACACCGTGGCGCGTTAGCGCGCGCCCACTTCGTTTCTGACTATTTCTACGACCACAACACCAAGATCCAACTTTTAGGGGGATGTGATGCGAGAGCTTCTCGATCGTCTGGAGGGCGCCGTTGTCGTGCGCGCCTCTTTCAGGAAATCAGCCTTTGTGGAATGGTTGGAACAGATCAAACAGCAATTGGATCTGATGGCGTTGGTGGGGCAATGCCAGCTTCACGCCGTGGGCCGGGTGCCGGGCCCCACCTGTGGTTGCGGCATCCGCACCCCGCTTGCGGAGTACCCGGCGGATTGTTGCCTGGCGCTGGTCCGTTCCCATCTGTTGCTGGAAGAGCTGGATCTCACCACTTCCTGGCTGGACATGCACGCCCGGGAGTACGCCAGAGCGGGGGAGAAGGGCATTGAGCAGTCGTTCACCGAGTGGCTGCGGGAAAGAATGGCCGCCGATCTGGCGACGATGACGGGCTGGTGCGGTGCGGTGCACCACGCGGTGTTGACGCTTTCGTGCAACGAGTTCGATGCGGGCCGGGTTACGGCCATGGATCTAGCGCTTCTCAGGCGGATTGAGCGGCTGGTGGGGTAAGGGCCCCTCATCTGTATCGAGTGGTTGCACCGCCGGGGCGAGAGGCTCGGCGCGTCGTTGGATTGGTGCATCGTCGAGGTCCACGTCGAAGTGCTCCGCCACCAGGTCGTAAGCTTGCTCGGCGTTGGGGCGCTTTTCGTGCCAGCGGATAAAGGACATTTGGTGGCCTGCCCGGTGGGTCAATATGGTTTCCCATTGTATGGTGTGGCTCTTTGTTTTTTCGGCGGATTCAATTGGGCAGGCCGCCAGTCTGTTCCGATGGCGTCCACTCGACTGAAGTGAAACCGTCGCGGAGTTGCGGTTATGATAGCCGCACCAAGAAAACCAATTCAGCATGGAAGGCCGCTTGACCTATGAATAAGTCCATCCCTGGGGGAGGCTCCCAGCCTCGTCGCGGGCGCCTGCTGGCGCTGACTGTTCCCGTTGTGTTGTTGACGCCGGTGGCGGCGTTCGCCGAGAGCGATCTGGCGTTTCCGGGGTACAGCGGTTACCTGAACGTGCCGTCGGCCACCGTGCTGGAGCACGGCCAGGCGGATCTGCAGTGGTCCGACCAGGGGTTTGTCACCCGGGGGCGGCGGGCCCCGGGGGCGGATCAGTACGAGTATTTCCAGAACGTCTCGGCGGCGTTCGGGGTGTTTCCCAATGTGGAGATCGGCGGGCGCTTGATCTGGGAAAAAACTCAAGCCAACGGCTACGAAGATCCGGATGCGGGTATTCGCGACCTCTCCGCCAACCTGAAGGTGCAAGCGCCGTTCATTCCCGAGGACTGGTTTACCCTGGCCGCCGGCATTCAGGACCTGGGCGGTGAAACCGACGACTTCGAGGCGGTGTACGCGGTGGCCGGCCGGGAATTGGGTCCCGTCGAGGTGTCCGTGGGCTTCGGTGACCCGAAGAGCGAGGGCGCCCGCTATCTGGACGGCGCCTTTGGCGCGGTGGCCTACCACCCGGTGCCCTGGCTGAGCCTGATGGCCGAGCACGACAGCCAGGACGTCCGCCTGGGCGTGGGCGCCAGCACGCCCCGGGGCTGGTTGCCCGCGGATGCCCAACTCAAGGCCAAGGTGCTGGCCTACAGCGACAGTGATGCCGACGGCGACCGGCACTTCGTGTCCGTGGGGCTGTCGTTCCCGTTTGGCAACCGGCCCAAGCACCGCCTGGACCTGCCGCACGACGATACGGCGGCGCCGGTCGCCTCCGCTGATCCGGTGGCTTCCGTGACGGCCGCGCCCGCCGCCGATGGCGGCGACCTCGATGAGGTGGAGCGTGACGTGGTGGCCACCCGGGTGGGCAAGCGCCTGGCCCAGGCCGGCTACGAGAGGGTGAAAGTAGCGGCGGATGGCGACACCCTGGAGGTGCGCTGGGAGAACAACGTCTACAATCGGGACGAGCGCGACAGCCTGCGCGATGTGGCCCGGCGCGTGCGGGCCACCGCCGGCGGCTATAAGAAGGCGCGCCTGACGCTGCTGAACCAGAACATTCCGGTGACCTACCGCACCCTGTCCTTCGAGGAGGCGGATACCCGGGTGGTGGACGCTGGCTTTAGCAAGCCGGACTGGTTCAACGAGCAGCCGGATTGGCACTACCAGGGGAGCTTCGGCCCGGCCTGGAAGCCGCGGCTGACCCTGAGCCCTACCATCAGTTCCGGCGTGGCCACGGAATACGGCGTTTGGGACAGCTCCGTGGGCATTGGCTACGAACTGCAGGCGTCGCTCTGGAAGGGGGCCCTGGTTTCCGGCACCTACACCACCGAGGTATACGCTACCGAGGATTTCGAACGGGGCGGCGTGTTCTACGAGAACCGGCAACGGGACGACCTGGTCGAGGCGGAGTTCCAGCAGACCCTCAAACTGCATCCGCAGCTCTACACCAGCCTTCACGCGGGCCGCTATGCCTTGGACTATGATGGTGTTCTTAACGAGACCATGGTGATCACCCCGGACGGCCGCCACAGCCTGGCGTTCCTGGGAGGGCATTTCGAGCATACCGACCTGGACAACGCCGACCGCGAACAGGCCCTGGCCCGCTACAGCTACTACAACCCGGACCTGGACGTGCAGTTCAATGTTTACGGCGGTGAGTTTTTCGGTGATGACCGTGGCGTGAGGGTGGACGGCCGCTTCTGGTTCGGGGACTATGCGTTAACGCTCACTTACAAGAACACCGATGCGGAGTTCGTGGGCCTGGGCTGGGTGATTCCGCTCACGCCGGTGAAGGACCACCAGTTCCGTTATCTCCAGTTGCGGGGTAATCCTGACTGGAACTACAGTGTGCAAACCAGAATTAACGAAGATTCGAACGACTTGTCGTTTGGGGGCGCGTCCATTGTTCGTTCCGCGAACCCCTTGCAGTACTTGTACTTGAACCGAGGAAGGTTGCCCAATCGCTGAGGCGGGTGGGGCCCGTTACGTTGCGTAACGCAATGAACGAAATCATTACGAGCCTCTCCGGTCCGGATGCGAGAAAGTGAAACGCAATCGTCTAGCAACGCTTTATTAAGGAGAACAGGAGTCCGTTATGAAGAACGTCGAAAAGGGAATCTGGACGCGTAAGCTCATCGCCGCGGCGGTGCTGACCCCGGCGCTGCTGGTGGTTGGTTGCAGTGACGATGACTACGAGCCAGAATCGCCCGAACCTACCACCACCATATCCGGCAAGGCCTACGATGGGTACTTGGCCGACGCTCGCGTGTGCGTCGACGAGAACCTGAACAAAGCCTGCGACGGCGGTGAACCCACCACCACCACCGATGCCGGCGATTTCACTATCGAGGGTCTTAACGCCACCCAGGCGCGGTTGCCGCTGGTGCTGGAAGCCACCCCGAGCACCACCGACCTGGACACCGGAAATTCCGTGTCCCCGAGCCTGAGGTACACCGCCCCGGGCGGCGCCAAGGTCATCAGCGGGTTCTCCACCATTATTCAGTCCCTCGTCGAGACGGAGCTGGCCAATGGCAACACCAGCTCCCTGGCGGATATTAGCGACCAGATGGCCAATGATCTGGCCACGGGGCTGGGCGGTATTAACGTGGACTTGCTGAGCTTCGACCCGATTGCCGCGCGACTCGATTCCGGTGCGACCCAGCAGGAGCGCAAGGCGGCGGCCGTTCTGCACCTGACCAACCGTGTTCTGACCGAACAGTTGGTTACCGTGTATGACGCGGCGGAGAGCCAGAGCTCGAACAAGGAGGCGGTATTCGGTGCTTCCGTGAAAAAGCTCGATCCGGGAACGGTAAAAAGTGACGTGGAGGCCCAGACTTCTGGGCTGGCCCCGGATGACACCGTGCAGACGCCGCCCGGTTCGATCACCACCACGCCTCCGGCCACGCCGACTCCCGCTGACATCACTGTAGCCGAACAGGAAGACCAGGCGGCGGACGATGCCATCGAGGACAAGGTGGAGGACGGCGACAACGGCACCGGTGGTACCGGTGGTACCGGCGGCACTGGCGGCACCATCTAAGACCGCTGTTCGCTTCGCGGAAAACACGACGCCGGTCCCTTCGGGAGCCGGCGTTTTTCTGTGTAAGCCGGTTACGTAACACCATGCCTTTGCTACAAAAATTTACGCTATGCCCCCTAAATGGGGTAAGCAATCCCTTCACGGATTACTCATACTTAGCCTGTTTTTGGAATGGACCGGGTGTCGCACTTTTTGCGTAGCCAAGAATGGCCTGAACGGAGTAATGCTTTTCCTCCGGCGGCCCCTTAGGATTTCAACATGTCGCATGGCTCACAAATTAAAGCAACTACACTTGACAACCCGTAAAAGGGGTGGGCTGGTCGTGCCATTCAGCATAGGGGTTTGACGGCATGGATGTCGGTGTATTGGGATCATTTCTCGTGCCCGTGAGTAGCGCGCTCGCTGCTTTCGGTTTTCTTCCGCTGGCCCGCCGGGCCGGTTTCGTGGACCACCCGAACGCTCGCAAACAACATGGTACGCCGGTGCCGTTGATCGGCGGCGCCGTGGTGTTCGTGGGCTTGATGATGGCCGGCTTGGCCACCGGGCTCTGGCATGGAGACGGTTGGGGCTGGTTCCTCGCCGGCGCCATTATCCTCACCACGGTGGGAATCCTGGACGATATCCATGATATCAGTGCCCGTTGGCGCTTCCTGATCCAGGGCGTGACGGTCGCCGCGGCTTGCGCGCTTTCTGGTGTTTACATCAACGATTTGGGAATGCTGCTGGGCGAGGAAGTGCTGGTGCTGGGGCTGGGCTTCGGGCTGTTCTTCACCGTGGTTTGCGCGCTGGCGTGCATCAACGCCTACAATATGGTGGATGGCATCGACGGCCTGGCCGGCGGCGTCACCCTGGTCACCTTGAGCGGGGTCGCGATATTGTCGGTGGCGGCGGGGCAGACCAATACGGGGCTGTTCGCGGCCTTGGCGGGCCTGGCCCTGGTGGTGTATCTGCTGTTCAACCTGGAAATTCCATTGCTGCGTGGCTATAAGATGTTTCTCGGCGACGGCGGCAGCAATCTGTTGGGCTTTCTGGTGTTGTGGATGGTGGTGGCCGGCAGCCAGCGGGACGGCAGTTTCGCGCCCGTGGTGGCGGTGTGGCTCGTGGGGATACCGATTCTGGATATGCTGGCGGTGTTCGTGCGGCGCTCGTTGAGCGGCCACTCTCCCTTCCAGGCTGACCGTACTCATCTTCACCACCTTTTGATGAGCCAGGGCTTGGGCCCCAGGGCGACTCTGGCGATCATCGTGCTGATGCACGGCGCCATGGTGCTGATTGGCGTGGCGGGAACCCTGCTCGGCTGGACCGAAATGGCGCTCACCGTCGGAACCTTCGTGGCCGCCGGCCTCTATGCCACCTTTAACTATCTCCTGGTGGCCAAGCGGTTGCCGTTTCTGTCGTCGATACAGAGCTGAGTCGCCGTAAATAAACGGTAGCCGATCTCTTACACGAATTGCATCCTTTCGCTGACAGACAGCGGGCTGCTTAGGTGGCAGCTTGGCCTCCGGGAATCTGGCACGGGGGTTAGCGGGGATGCCCGACACATCACGACACACCAATACCATCCATCATCACGGCGGTGCCCAGGGCGTCACCGGTTCCTGCCATGAGTTGGTGCTGGGGCCGGATGCCAGCCTGCTGATCGATTGCGGCCTGTTCCAGGGCGAGGACGCGGCGCCGCGCGGCGGGGCGGACCAACTGGCCATCGAGTTCGATGTGAGCCGTGTGGTCGCGCTGGTGGTGACCCATGTGCACATCGACCATGTGGGCCGTATTCCCTGGCTGCTGGCCGCTGGTTTTGAGGGGCCGATTCTGTGCAGCCAGCCTTCGGCGCGGTTGCTGCCCATCGTGCTGGAGGATGCCTTCAAGCTGAGCCTGAGCCGCCAGACCGAGGCGGTGGAGCGCTATCTGAAGGTGGTTCGCGGTCGGCTGGTCCCGTTGCCCTATGACACCTGGTACCCGGTGCCGGGCGGGGACGGCGCCCGTGTGCGGCTGCAGCGGGCCGGGCATATTCTTGGCTCCGCCTATGTGGAGTGCGAGGTGGGCGTGCCGGCCAGGGTTTTGCAGGTTGGTGGGGAACCCGATCGCAGCTGAAGCCGCTGCTACAGGGATGATTGTTGCGGCGGCGGAGTGGGGGTAGCTGATCTCTTACATCAACGGCATCCTTTGGCTGACAGACGTTACTGCAATTTGGTGGCAGGGTTGGGCTTCTGGAACTTGCGAGATTTAATTGCCTTGTCACTTGGGGCAATGAAAGTTCTCGGAGAAGCTTGAAGAAGAAAACAGGTTTTATTATGGTTGACCAGTCATCCGCCCCCGGCAGTAAGCCTTCCCTCAATGATCCAGGGTACGCCGAACCCGGGGGCAACTCTTCCCCTGGTGGGAAAGCGGCTGATCTTCTTCGCCATGTTTCTCCCACTTTGACGGCGGTAATGTTGGATGCTGGTTTCTTTCTGAAGCGATCACGTTCGATCTTCGGAGCGCTTCCCCCTGCCGTTGCGGCGGAAAAAGTTCTTCATCTTGCTCTTGATCATCTTAATGACTCCCGCGGACGACGAGTATCCAGGTTGTATCGAATATTCGTCTACGATGCTCCGCCTGCAAGCTGGAAAGGCCACACGCCTTTAGAAAAACAATCCGTTGATCTATCGAAGACTGACATTGCCAAGTGGCGTAACGAGTTCCACAGGCGGCTGCGCGGCCATCGCAAGGTCGCTCTTCGTATGGGGGAAATACCGGCGAACCATATTCATTGGCGGGTAAAGCCCCATGCCCTGAAGGATCTAACATCAGGACGGAGGAGATGGAGTGACCCAGATCGTTTTGGTCTCGGGCGATGCTGATTTTGTTCCGGCAGCGAAATTGGCACGAAGAGAAGGTATTGATTTCGTCTTGGACCCTATGTGGGCAACAATTCGGCCCGATCTATTTGAGCATATTGACGGTTTGCGTTCAGTTTGTGCCAAACCTCAGGCTCGCCATTCGTGATCACGAGCTATTAGCGTGCCAAGCTCTGCTCCCGTGGGTCGCACATCACGACACACCAATACCATCCATCATCACGGCGGCGCCCAGGGCGTCACCGGTTCCTGCCATGAGTTGGTGCTGGGGCCGGATGCCAGCCTGCTGATCGATTGTGGCCTGTTCCAGGGCGAGGACG
>MDTA01014678.1_pt1 | contig 17340 bp, 18 predicted proteins | sample 811151 | NCBI WGS metagenome assembly MDTA01 (sample SAMN05326648, study PRJNA326480) | marine metagenome | isolation source: seawater | place: Indian Ocean: South | collected 2010
ATTTTTATTTGCATATTGTAAATATACTTAATCCTATTTTACGTTCTATATTTTTGTTTCTAAAATCTGTACTACAATGTAAAGCAAGACTGTCAAAACATAATAAATTTCCTATTGTCCAATTGAGTGTTGTGTTAACACTAAGACCTTCAGTCCATTTATCTTTTAAATGTGAAAGATATCCTTTTTTAAAATTATCATCGATGCCATTAGTGTTACAATGATGCACTTGTGAATATTCCGTGAGTGGAGCATTATAATAAACGGCTTCTGTCTTTTGTTCTCCGTTAAAAAATTTAGCAGGACCTCCATAGTAATATTGATCAAAAATTACTAATTTTATGTCCGTGCTGTCGCCATAAATTTTTAAAGGTATCGTAAATGCCTTGTAAGATTCTGGATAATTAAATTGATCGTCATTATGAATAATATGCGGAAAAGTTACATCAAAAAAATGTGCAGTTCTAACTTCAAAAGGTTGTAAAGTTTTATGCATTTCATTTATTATAGGTTTAAGTAAATCATGGTTTGTGTCTATCTTAAGCACACTAGGACCAGTATTCTTTTTTATCACATCTTGTTGATTGTTAAAATAATAATCTAACAAAGGATCAACCTCAACAATATCCTTTACACTGAAAGGTTGGCTGTGTGTTTTTTGCAGCTTATGTATTTTATCTTGTGATCTCATTTGATATCTTTACCTGACAGTCAAGAAAAAAGGCAGTATACATAATATACTTATTATGACTTTATACTACCTTAGTACGATTTGAATTATCTGTGATATATTACACTAATAGGCTCTTTTACTCTTCGACCCATCATTTTTCCAGTTTCGTGATGAATTCTTCGATTCTTTGTTTTATCAGCAAATCCTATGCCCATCATCAACCGGACTTCGTTTTTGAAACCTAATTCTTTAGCAACTTCTTTACCGTCGAAACAAGCACAACAACCAGTACCATATCCTAGCATTGTTGCAAGAACATTTATATAACCTGCGGCAACACCAATAGCCATATCAGCATCTCGTCTTGCTACCCATTCTTTACTATTATCTCTTAGTTCCCATTTTGCTCTGTGTTCATCAGTAGTATCAATGTCTTCAAAAATAATTAATAAATTAGCAAGTGTTTGACTATTTGTACTCATTTCACCTTCAAGATTACGCAAGCCTTCAGTCATTGAATGAACTTTTTCAATTATATCTCTGTTTGTTACAACATGTAAATTATAAAATTTGAAGTTCTGTTTGCTTGGACAATTTGTTGCGGCATGAACTAAAAGATCAATGTCATCTTGTGGCATTTCTCTAGATAAATCCCAATTACGCTGTACATGTTGGCTTTTTACTATAGACTTTTTAATGTCTTTGTGATCTAAAATAACTTCCATATTAGTCTCCCGTTATAATATTTATACTTTTTTCTTAGGTATTTTACTATCAGCACTACTTACACAACTTTTTGTTATGCAAGTTTTAGGTGCCTTAAATAACGTAAAGCCTGTTTCAATGTTACCAAGTGGTGTATCATGACATGAATAGCTACGTTTTACCGAACCGTCAGGCTCCCGTATTATTATTCCGCTAAAACCGGCATTGCATGCCCATCCTTCAAATTTATTGAAATTAAAGGCATTAAAACGCTCTGCTTGGTCCATGTACCATTTTTTTCCTTTAGAGTCTTGTAATTCTACCTGCATATGCCATGGGACACTTGCATCAGGTTTGCCTATTCCTGTAGGTATTTCAAATGTTGCTTTAGGCCTGGCCTGCCATTTTCTTTTACTTTCTGTGTATGCTCTTTGTGGCATGCCGTTGTAAAGTTTTTTGAGTTGATCCCTAGTGTATCCGTCAACCACCTTTGACGCAGTCGGATCCGATTGAGGCTTGAGTGTGACATTGATTCCTTGCTCGTGAAAGAATAAAGCGTTTTCCCAATCTCTTTCAAACCATTCTGGAACCATAACTTGATTAATTGTAATTTGTACATCGTGTTCTTGACATAGGATTAATTTGTCTGCAAAATCCTGCATCTTCTCCTTTGTGTTTACATGTTCTGTGTGCAGACTAGCTGTTATACTTGCTCTGTGAAACGGCTTTACTCTTTCAACATACTCTCTAAACCATTTCATCGGCCTAGAACAGTTTGATGTCATATGAACACTAGTGTAATTAGTGTTGCTAACATCATTAGCAAGATAGTCGAGTATGTCCAAGTAACCAGGGTGAAAGGTAGGCTCACCACCGCTAAGAGAAAAATGAAAACTATTAAAGCCATTTCCACGGGCTTGCTCCTTTATGCTATCTATTGTTTTAAAACAAAGTTCGGTAGGACGGTGGTCTTTACGGTCGCTACGGGCATAAGGCCAACAGTAGGAGCATCTGTAATTACAGAATCTTCCAAGTAACCATGATACTGTGAATAGGTCACGGTAAAGTAAAGTACGCTGGCCGACACTAACAATGTCATCAAACGGTATTTTAGTGAAGTCATAATTACTCCATTTTAGGTCTTCATTCATAACTTAGTATAACACTTTTAAAAATATTAGTCAATTAGAAAAACCTAGTTTTGGATATAAGTTTTACAACATTTTCCCAAGTCTTGGGAATATTCATTATAAGATGTATACTATCGTCATCCCAACTAGCTGTTCTATGTGTTTTGCGTGTATCGATGTAATATGCTCTGTTTGGTTTAATTTGTACATTCTTTCCCTCCATATGCCATTCATACGATTCGTGATCTACATTTCCTAAAAATACTGCTACTCTAAAACATGTTCTATTCAACAACGGTTCATCTTTATGAGGTGGAAACCACCCTCCTCTGTTTGCTTTAATAAGCATTGTTCTACCAAGAGGCTTCCAATAATTTAACAAGGTATGTAAACAGTGCAATTCATTAAAAAGCACTGTAGGAGAATTAAAATCTGTTTCATCTAATTCTCTACCAGCCGCTATACTAGCTTCTGGTCTACTAACATATTCATCGGGTGTATTACCTGGCAGGCCTACTACTGTCAATGCTTCTCTATTATTTGCAACACCTTCCCTCTGTAGGTAAGGGATCCATTTATCGTTCCAAGGTTTTATTTGTTCTTGAAATTGTCCAAAATTTACTTTAAACTGTAGTGGCTCAAAAAAAGATAATGCTTGAAGCTGTAGTTCACACTTAATATCTTCCATGCTAGGTTCTACACTAGATGGATCATTTTGCCATCTATCATAAAAATTTTGCTGTCTATTTCTATCCGCATTGCCTATTACTAAATGTTTGTTATTCATGTTCACTCCATTCTATCATATCTTGTACAAGATGATAATGTTTCCAATCTTTTATCTTTGGCACTTTTAAATCTGTATTATCTGTACATCTCCATTTGTTACAGCGTATAGGTTCGGTTGGCAAGTCTAGGCTATCTTTATCATAAATGTTTCCACGTTTCCCTCCAACATGACAACTTCCTATGTAAATGTCTCCTGGCGGAGTAACTTTCAAATGTTTTACTCCTGCCCAACATAACCAACCCTCATAATTGTTTTTCTTATCATAATTTAGTTCATTGTAGTGAAAATCTTCTTCCAAGTATTCACCATTTTCATCTTGAAACCAAAATTTTAATTTACGCTTGTCAGGATCAGCAGTGCTTTTGTATATGTGTTTAATGGCAGTTTTTTCATTATGTCCGTAATAATCTGCTTCTTTTGATTCGATCTTTTTTACTTTCTTTTTGTCTGTAATTTGATTTGGATCTTGTGAATCATTAAATTTAAACTTTTCTTCAGGTTGCATACCTTTGCCTTTATCTTTACCAGGAGGTCTAATATATCTATGTTCTATATTAGTAATGCCTGCATCTCTGTATGCTTTTTCCATTTTAGCTACATTGTCTAACTGTCCAGTCTCTACCATAAATCTTAAAATCAATGTTTTCTTGGGTTCGCCCTTTTTTAGTTTGCTGTTTAATTCAAGCCTGTATTTTTCCAATTCAATAAATTTATGTATATATTCATCTATTCTGTGTTCCATAAATTCAAAATGAAAACTTTGTGTGATACCGTCTACTAAATCAAACATGTCTTTGTGATATTGTAAAGTTCTAGAACCGTTAGTAGTTACACTGATGTATCTTCTTCCTTTTTCCCTAATGTATTCACACAGATCTAAAAACTTAGGATTCAGTGTAGGTTCACCACCAGTAAGACTCCATAAAACATTACTTCCCTCTTTTTCGAAAATTAAATCTACTAATTTTGTCATGTTCTCTAGTGGCACATGTGGACTTGTATAATCATGTAGATAGTCTACACAATAACTACAAGAAAAATTACAACGTTTTCCTATATACCAATCAACTGAAAAAGCACCAGTTGGATTCCATTTGAAATAACTTGCTACAGGTTCCAATAATTTATCCTATATAATACACGCATATAAATATATTTATGGTTAGCAAAACATTCTGTTCAGTGTTGTGGAATCATCAAATGGTAGATGGCACAGGTAGAGTAAAACCTTGTTGTAGATTTTTAGAAAAGTATAGACCTGCAGAACACACACTTGACAACGATAGCATACAAAATATCTTCGAAAGCAATTTTCAAAACGATTTACGTAATAGAGTCCTTAAAGGTGAACGTTTAGAAGGTTGTAAACGTTGTTATGAAGAAGAAGACAGTAATAAAAAAAGTCTTCGCATGCGTTTAAACGAACATGCTAAAGTGGGCGAAAAATATATAGATACAAATGATTACAAATTAGAATATTTAGAACTTAGTCTCAGCAATGATTGTAATCTTATGTGCAGAATGTGTGATAGTCGTTATAGTTTTAAATTATTTGACGAAGAAAAGGAATATCACGGCAAAACATTTAGCAAGACAAAACGCACGAAGGCAAACTTGCAAAGCATATACCCGCATCTTAAGCACATGAAGTATATAAAATTTACAGGAGGAGAACCATTAATTATTCCAGATCATTGGACACTACTAGAATACGCAGTAGAAAAAGGATATTCAAAAAATATTAGATTAAATTATAGCACCAACTGTACTGTCTTTCCAAAGCAAAAAATAGTCGATATATGGAAAGAATTTGATCACGTAGAACTAGCTATAAGTTTAGATAGCATTGACAAGCAAGAAAATGAATATCAAAGGCATCTAACAAATCATGATCGAGCATTAGAAAATATTCAAAAATATGTAGAAATTTCAGATGAAGTTGGTATGACAGTAATAGCTCGTCCTACAATTACAATCTACAATGCATATCATTTGCCGGAAACATTAGAATGGTTAGATAAAAAACAAATTAAAATTAATCCTACTCATCTAACTTATCCTGAGCATTTAAGTCTTACTGTTTTACCTAAATCTCAAAAGAAAATAATCGAAAACAAATATAAAACTTATAATTATACAGGAACTAAAATAAAAGAATTATGTAATTACATCTTGACATACATGAACAGTGAAGATAGATCAGACCTTATAGACAAGTTTATGTCACATACAGAATTTTGGGATCAATCAAGAAAACAAAACTTTAAAACTGCTTGTCCTTATTATACACTATAGCCAATCTTTAAAAATTAATTCTCTTTCAGCAACTGATGTTCTTTCAGCAAGTGATACACTTACAAACCAACGTTCATTTGTAGGTTGACTACCGTGACCATCGTAGTGTATTCCGCCATGAGGTACACTTGTGTCAGTGATATATGGTATTAAAGGTTCTACAGGAGATATTTCCATGTATTTTTCATCAAAGATATGAAACATTGGCATTCCAGGATATCTTTGATTGTCCCATTTTGTAATTTCAGGTTTGTTATCTTTTCTAAATTCGCCTCTATTTTTAGTATCAGGTCTAAGTTTTTTAAAAAATTTTTCCCTGCGTAGTACATAAACTTTATGCACAGTAGGATCTGCTACAATAGGCATTTGAAGTGCGGCTTTCCTTCCCCTGTCAATATGTGTAATAGGCAAAATTGCTTTTTTAATTAAGTTTACACTGACATTATATATTCTTTGCGGAATAATTTTCCGAAACTTTTCGTGGTAATCTTCATCTACATCGGAAGAAAAATGATTATCAGACATAATTATCTTCCAGGGTTGATCCTTATAATTTTCAACTGCTTCTATGCATAAGTCGACAAATTCTTTAGGTGGGTTAGATAGTTTTAAATAATTTTTTTCTTTCAATGCATTATCCTATCTAGACAAAGTTCGCTAATATTTATATTATAAGGTTGTTCTATTAACCATTTTATAACACCAGCAACATAATCTGTGTTCAATTTAGGTATGTTAGGCATTTTTTCATCTTGTCTTGGAGTATGCATATTACCAGGAGATAGATATGTAGTTTTCCACTTAGGAGGTGTATCGCTACTTACTGCCTGACTAAGTTGACGCATATATGATCTAAGTGCTTTTTTCTCAACTGGATAAATCCATTTTGTTCCTTTTACAGGAGTATCTGCACTTGACCCTAAAGCTATTAAATATCCACTGTGATCTTTTTCTATCCATTTTTTTATAATTGTTTCTGCTAACATGACTTGACTAAAATCACCTAAAGCACTAACTAATAAAGTGGATTCATGTGATAATGTATGGTCCGCAACTGTTTCTCTGATTTCTCGCTTGCCTAAATTATATCCGCTTGTTCTACTGTAAAATTCTGCATTTGGATAGACATTAGCAATACTAGATGCCAATCCGTAATTTTTGTTGCCTACTACAAGCATTGGAATATCTCCTCTAAGATTGGTAAGTAATTTTTATATTCAATTTTTCTCACATTGTCTGATTTTACCAAATTTGTGCGTAATGCCCTTAATCTATCTAAATCAAACTCTTTACTGTAAATATAATTTTCAACTTCAGATATAGGATCTCCGCCGTATCTTTCAAAACAATTTTTATTTTCTATTGCTTTTAATTTAACAACAGCAAGTTCTTTATAATTGTTAGGCAAATTTATTATATTAAAGCAATCAGGTCCATGTAAAATATTTGTAAATCTTAGTTCATAATTATTTTTATTGCAATAATCAACAAGTTCATCTAGATAGAATATATTTAAAATACTAATTGTTGGCGCAAAGTGCATGTCCCATGTGACACAACTTTTTTTAAATAATTCTATATTACTTGTAATTTGCTTCCAATTACTAGGATACCTAATATATTCTGCACGTTTTCCGACAGCATCTATACTAGGCATCATTATACCCTTTGGAAAATAAGATAATAGTTCTATAAATTTAGGATTTTCTGTTTGAAAATTACTATTAAATTCTATTGTGACACTTTCATTAAAATTTCTGTCTATTAATGCTTGCAAAAATTTTAAAACACCTTTGACTATACTAGGTTCACCACCAGTAAAATATACACGCGAATCAGGCTGTATACTGTCTAATAAAAGATCTAGATCTTCTTCATTATAAGGTGTAGTTAGGTTTTTATTTTTTATTCTTTCGTAATGCGTGTGATAATGTGTCATATGATTATTTGTTTTTTTAACTTCCTCATATATTAAACTGCTGGCTGTGGGATTACAAACCACACAGCCCAAATTACACTTATTACTCAATCGTAAATCAATTAAATCATAATCAATAGTTTTTAAATGTTCTATATCAACATTTTTTTTATATTTGGATTCATAGGCTATAATTTCTCTTACCCGTTTACTATTACCGTTTGCTTTTTCATCCATAACACAATTCCAACAACCTTTGTGGAATCTGCCATCCAAGAAATCACTTTCTATTTCTTTCCATATATCACTTTTTCTATAATCTTTTAAAGGCCCATTAAAACTATACAGTGTATCAAATCGACAACATGGTCTATATCCACCAGAGGGATCAGTAGCTATTCCATTATATACTAATGGACATAGGTTACTCATATCTGTCGAAACCCCAATATCTTTCACAACAGAACCAGCATTTATCTTCGCAGTGTTTACTGAAGTCATCTGTAAACGTTTCACAACTTCTTGTTAATGGAAATAAATCATCTAGCACACCAAAATATTCGTACAATTCTTTAACACCTTTTTTATCAATATTAATCAAGGGTCTAAAAATTTTATGTTCTAGGACTGTTTGTCTATATGTGCCTGCACTACGATCATCCGCTGGCCCAGGTTGTATAGGAAAACTTTCTGCTATTTCTTGCGGAGGATTTTTTGTTATGCCTACAAAATGACAATCAATTAATTTATTCTCGTAGCATTTATCTACTACTGATTTTTGCACATCTGCATAAGAGCTAGGAAGATAATTTACACCAGTATAATGTTCTCCAAACTGAACATTAGGAAATTTTTCCTGCATATAAAATATAACTTTAGTAGCATACTGTAATTGAAATGCTTTGCCTGCATGGCAGACAGTAATTGGATTGATTACACATTCTTTTTCAGTATCAGAAATGTATTTACAAAGCATATATAATACTATTGCACTATCTGCTCCACCGCTTAATTTGATTCCTATATTTTTGTAAGTCTTTGGTAATTCAAAAACTATTTTGTCTTGTGTGTTTTCTATTATCATAAGTTTTCTCTCACTGTATTTTTTCCGTATCCACTGCTGAATTCAAATTTGTTTCCGCAAGTCCTTCCACAAGTATATATTCTTTTGTACTTGTCGTCTTGTGCATTCCAGGACCTATCTAAATATTTTGCAAAAAAATCATGTTCTAATACACTCCATCCGTGCTTACGCATGTTATTAAAATCTTCGCCGTATAAGTCATATATTGCATCAAAACTCTTACGTTGTGGATTATTAGGCCCAAAATATGCAGGTGCTCCCATCCAGGTACAGGGCCATAATTTCATTTGCATATCAATAAACACACTTTGTTGTTGCTTATATTTGCAAGTAATAGGTGTTTGCTCTATATACTGCTCAAAACTTTTGTACGTTTGTTTTATTTCTTGCATATCTTTTTGATTGTGATTGTCTTTTTTGTCTTCTACTATTGTGCCTTTTTTAGTCTCAATTTTTTTTTGCTGTTGTTCTGCAAATCTACCTGTATACTTTGCATTAAATTGACGAAACCCCATATCTGTTGCTATGCGTTTTGCCTCTTCTATCTGATGGTAGTTATGTTCAAATTCAATAAAATACCAACGTGCATTTCCTCCAGCATCTATAAATGCTTTTGCATTTTCCATTATCTTAGCAAAGTTGCTGTTTACCCTATACAAATGATTTGTATCTGCTAATCCGTCAATACTAAAGTTTACTACAATACGATCACTCTTTTGTGCAAGGTCACACCACCAACTTTTGCTTCTAGCACTGCCATTTACAGCCATTTTAAATTCTTTAACACCTTTCTCTATACTGTAGTCTATACAATCGTCAAGTGTAGGACTTGCAAGACTATCTCCAAAATTGCCGCAATGAAACAATTTTACAGTGTTTTTTTCAAATGGTTCAAGTATTATTTTATAATCATCTACTGTTGTGTCGTCTATGGGCATGTAAGGGTTTATTTCAGTTTGGCTGCCGTGGAATCTAGCACACTGAGGACAAGCAAGTTGGCATCTGCTTGTATGATCCATTTGTATTGTTTTTATTTGATCAATATTAAGAAACATTTAATTTTTCATATCTTACATTTTTATAAATTTGTTTTACGTCACAAACAGCATTCCATCTATAGGCTCCAAATTTTATAAATGGTCCTCCACCATCAACAAAAATTTCACCTTTCACTTTTTTACAATAAGATTGGCCGTCAAATGCAAACTGTATAATTACAAAATCTTTTTTAATTGTAATTTTTGCTTCAATGTGCAATTTTCCTACATACTCTCCGACATACCAAGTATCATTGGAAGAAGTGATTATCCAAATATTACCGTCTGTTACTCTTATTGCAACAGGTGGTCTTCCTCCTCTACGGTTGTCATGAATTTGAAATAAATGAAAAACCTTAGCATGTATCAGTTCATCACTATTTGTTGCAACATCAGCAGACCAAATATAATTACCTGGCTCTAGTACATCAGATTTTATTTCTTGCCTTTCCTTAAAGTCATATACTCCTTCTAAAGGAGTATTATCTCCTGGACATAATCCTACTGAACCTTTTTTTAAATTAAATTCAAAATAATCTTTTTTATGTATCCATCCTTGAACACCACAATCAGATTTGAACATTTTCTGTATCCTTTAGCAATTCATAAAGCTCAGGAATAGATTCTTCAATGTTGTGTCCACGAATACGATCTAATCGTCTTGTAGCATACCAAAACCTTGGCAAGTGTTCACTAAAATCTTTAGCATACATGTAATCAACATATTGATCTAATAAACCTACAGCATCTCTGCGACTTGCTTCTTTACGTTTTTCAGTCCAGTCTGTCTCATCAATAATTTTAAGCAACCGTGGTTTATAATCTTCGTACTTTTGTTTGACATGATCTTTTGCCCAGGACGGTAGCATACGTATGTTATAAAACTTAGGTCCATGTAACGGATGTGGTGTTATAATAGGTCGCCATTCATCATCATTTACTCTTGGTATTTTGTTTAATAATATCCACTCCATATATTCAGGAAAATGTAAAACGTTGAATACATTTATTGTAGCGGCAATCCAGACTTTAAAATTGCCTTCAGCTTTACTAACTTTTAATAAGTTTTCATGAATCTTTTCAAACCTACTTGGAGGTCTCATGTAATACTGTATATCTCCTACACCATCTACACTTGCTCCAATGTTAACTTGTTTAAAGTGTTTCCAGATATCCCAGGCACGTTGAGGTATGTTTGTCATATTAGTATTGTACTCTACAATAATATTTTTTGCACAATCTTTGTCAACACATTTTTGTAAAAATTCATAATGTCGATCTATCATTAAAGGTTCTCCGCCAACAATATAAAGTTTACGTATTTGATCTATGTTGTTGTCCATTTGTACCCAATAATGGTCACTTTCATGCCAATTGTATAAATCTGTTTCTGGTTCGTACTTGCCTTTTGAATTTTTAATAAGTTTTACTTTACCGTGACTATCTTTATAACTATCTCCCCAAAGTTTGACTTGATCTTCATACCACATGCTACTGTCAGTGGGGCCACACATACGACACTTAAGATTGCACAGATTACCAAAACGCACATCATAGAAACTACAGTTGATTTCATCTTCACGGATGGTGCCGTCTGCTTCTGTTTTACTAAGCAGATCGTTCCAATTAAACTCTCCGCGTTCAATCCAAATCTTGTTTTCATATTCTATTCTAGCATTCATACCAGCATCTACTTCAGTTTGGCAACGAACACACTCAGGATGCCACTTGCCTTCCATCATATACTTCCGTATTTCTTTGCTCAAATCGCTGTTACGTACTTTTTTAAGATCAGCTGTACGTGCATTGTATTCTTTGCCGTTTTCGTCACGTAGAATACCACCGGTTGGCCCGTGCTGTGCTTGACAACAAACACGGATATCTCCGTTTGCTCTAAGGCTTTGACTCATCCAAGGTACAGGACATAATGTTTCAGTCATTTAAATACTCCAAGTGTGGAAATGTTTTCCAATAATCTACACCACGTAGCTCATTCAATTTCAAGTAATATTCTTTGGCTTTGTTATTTAAATTATTGTCTACTTTTGTATCAGCTGATAAGGCTTTTATTAAACCTTGTATAGTTTTTGTTTCTCTGTTTTTGTGTTTGCTTTTATTGCATAGCCAACTACGTCCGATAAACTTTTCTAATTCTTCTATTTCTTTTTGTCTGTAGTGCAAAGGCACAAGTTCGTGACGCATCCATTCTTTACCTCTTACACTTGTAAATCCTAAATGAAAACGTTCGTTGCCGGTTTTTGCACACATTTTGTCAAAAAAATCTAGCATAGGAACAAGTCCAACACAATTCAGTGCTTGTATGCAAGTCTGTGTTACCATTTCCCATTTGTCGTGTAGTCTATTTGAATTTTCAATACTGTTAATAACGCTGTCCCACTTTGTATGATAGCGTATTAGTTCATCTTTCTCTTGTCCTGCGTCGATACTAAAGCGTAGTAGCCCGCCTTTAAAGTGATTGAGCAAGTCTACTATCTCTTCAGTAATTAATGTTGCGTTTGTGCTAATATCAAGGCTGATGTTTTTTGCATATTCACTACGAGCTATTTCCCAAATAAAGTCTATGCTGTGTCTATCAGCAAATACTTCGCCACCTCTAAACTCCATAAACAGTACATGTTCTAGATTTGTCATAATCTGTTCTCTAAAGAACTCACTTTGACTTAGATACTCTTCTCCCGAACGCTTTGCAATATCAAGACTACCTTGCATCTGACCTGTCATCTTGTTGCCCCATTTGGAATATTCTTTGTACATCATACTACTGAGGTTAGGAGAACACATTACACAACTAAGATTGCACTTGGTACTTAGTCTTACTTCCCACCATTGTGGCATAACATCTACGTAACCATTTGCATCATAATATTTTTGCAACATAGGCTTTACACGTTCGTAGAAACGCTTGTTTTTACCTGTCCGTTTGCTACCAAAGCCACTGTTTTCCATTCTATAACAAAAATTACAGTTAGTCAATCGTTCTCCATTAAGCATTTTCATCCGGAAGTCACGCATAAATGGTCCGTTCCATAGATCCTCTATCTTGTCTCTGCTTAGATTGTATACATCAGTATCACTACTATAGGTTTCAGCATTTATATCATCAAGAATCATATGCTTGGGTATACCAAAGTCTACACCCTCGATACTACAGCATACTCTAGCATCACCTTTTCCTCTTGTGTTAAGTTGTACAAAAGGAACTATACAAAAGCTGTTATTATCTATATTCACAATTTACATTTTTCCTTTATATAATTTGCAATAATTTGATTTTCTTTTGAATCAAGATGTGCACCAGAACGCACAATATCAGGAAAATTATTTTGCATTATATCTATTCCCTTCACATTTGTTTTATCTTTAATCCAATAAAATGCATACAAGCATTTCTTGTGCCTGTTTACGTCCTTACAAATTTTTTGATAGTGTTCAAGAATTTCACCGTTATCATTTGATATCCATTTTTTATATTCTTCGGTAAATTTTCCGGGTGTGCTAGTTTCTAAATTATCAGATGTACGTAACTCTATCGCTTCATCTTTTGAATGATTAGGAAAAAAGCTGTATTTTTTAATTTTTTTTTGCTGAATTGGGCGTATGTACTTTGTTAACCTATATGGGCTAGTAAATTGAAAAATAAATTTATCAAAATTATTAACACTGTTTTCAAAAAGGTCGTATTGAAATTGAGTGCTAGTTGCACCAATTGCAAAATTGCTTATATGTATTTTTTTGCTTTTATATAGATGATATGGCCAAGTTTCATTCCATGGTGTGACTCCTGCCCCTGTATGACTGCATCCATAAATCGCTAACTTCATTTTACAATATCCTTTAGTATAGGAAATACTTGAGGAAACTTTTGTGTCCATCCTCTACGCTCATTCACTAAATTCAAGTATTCTTTTGTTTCAGGAAGTCTAGCACTCCAATCTTCGGAGTTCATAAAGTTAATAATGCCTTTGTAACGCTTCATACCATAAGGTGCATTTAACCATTGCTCTTTTGTAACACCTGCTTCTTGTACCCCAGTAAATAGTTGCCAGTTTTCTTCTAGCCAAGGATAAAATTCGTTTTCGTATTTGTCTGTAACCTGTTGCTTTATATCTTGTGGTAAAACTTTTACATTTAGCTGTGGAGGCCAATATGCAAAATGCATATTGATGCCACCTGCTCCTAAAGGCCATTTATTTAATTTTTTAAATCCTTGTTTCACTTTCCATTGCACAAACTCAGGAATGTATGCAACATTCAGTGCCATTATAGTTGTAGCTGTTGTAACTTCAACTTGTGGTGCTGTGTTGTCTAGCATATGAAATACACGCTCTTGATGTTCCCAATCGCTAGGATAGCGTATGTAGTTGTTCTGCTCACCATATGCATCAATACTGTAGTGAAAACGCACACGCTTAAACTGTGCCCATAAATCAAATAGATCATCTCGCCATTCTACAGCATTTGAGTTATATCTAAGTTCAATATTCTTGGCATGATCACGCTTGATACATTCTTCTAATAATTCGTAGTGTTCGTCAATAATCAAACTTTCGCCACCTGCAAAATATAATTGATACATGTGCGGGATTTGATCCATAAGATCTGCCCAGAAACGCGGATTATTTTTATGCCAATTATAGCTTGCTCCGTGGTTACGCCCTTTGTTTGTCCATTGACTTGTGTTTGCTAACTTCTCATTAGTAATCTTAGGATTTATTTCTTGCCAATCTTTGATCCATCCCGAACTATCGTGAGGACTACACATAACACAGGCTAATTGGCACTTTGTACCCATTCTAAGGTCTATGTAGCGTATCTTAGGAGGAATAGTACCATCTTCCTTAGTTTCGTCAACCAACTGCTGTAGGTCATATCTATTACCCCAATATTCAGTTTCCCAGTTGCGTTTACTTAGATGTCCTGCATCTTCTTCTTTATAGCACTTTAAACAACTAGCAGGTTTTTCACCACGTAACATCATTTTACGAACATTACGCATATATCCACTGTTCCATGCTTCTTCTAAAGTTGTGTGATTAAAATTAGCAGGTATACCATCATCATTTTTTACGACACCAACTTCTCCTCCTCCAATTTTTTTATTTGAATCTGGATCTTGGACAGAACTTGCATTTGATGTACAGCATGTTCTCATCTTACCATCTGGTCTGGAACTAAGATGTAACCAAGGCAAGGCACAAAATGTAGGGGATATATCACTCATATTGTACTTATTTAAACTGTTCTGCAAAAGGATCGAACTCGGCACCACACTTCATTGCACATACTTTTAACTTTCCTTCGCTGTGACTTGTCTTACTCCAACTGCTTTGTATATTTTCAAAAATGCCAGTTGCAAAAACTTTGTCTAAACCATTGTGAGCATCTATTAATTTTTTGTTTGGAATAAAATCCCATATCTGTTCAACTTTAGGATCTTTATGCCACCACTTGTACATCCGCCCAGCTGTCCAACAACAAGGCAATGCTAATCCTTCTGCTGTAATAAACAAACTATTTTCTTTTTTTACTTTACAAATAATAGGAGCGGCGTCATAATATGCATCCATAGTGCCATACTTTTTTAGTATTGCTTCTTGCTTGGTAAGTGCTTTGTTTTGATATTTTTCTTTTGGTTTTTTAAGCTCTGCTGTATCTTTGCCTTTTCGACTTTTGGCTTGATGCTTTTCTTTTTTATTTGAATTTGTGTCAATAAATCTTCCTGTTTTCTTTTTCATAAACTTTTCAACACCCCATTTGTTAGCAAGTGCTTCTGCTTCTTCCACTTGGTGCTGATTATGTTCAAAAATTAAAAAGTCCCAGCGAGCTCTTCCTCCTGCATTTATAAATGCCCTCATATTGCGTTCTACATTGTCCCAAACCACATTCTGCCTGTATATATGGTTAGTATCCTTGAGCCCGTCCACACTAAAAATAACAGCACCCATTCTGCCATACACTTGTGCTAATTCTTTCCACCATTGTTCATTTTTTGCTCCTCCATTTGTGTTCATACTCAGCCACATTTTTTCATTATGTTCTCTAAAGTATTTGAATATTTCAAGTGTATCTTTTGCAACAATAGGGTCGCCTAGGTTGCCACACATATACATTGTGTTTAACTGCTTAATAAAGGATGAAGGAAATATATCTTTACAATCTTGTAAAGATAGTTCATCGAGATTGATATGAGGATTAATGCCTTCTCCATTCATATTGCGATCACACATAGGACATGCCGCTTGACAGTTTTGTGTTACTTATAAATGAATAGTTTTTATGTCTTCAAGTTTATACATCTAACACTAACCTTATATCTTTACCAGGACCTGCACGGCTAGGTAAATCACCGTACTGTTGCACATACCATTCAATAACAGCCGCATACCAATTATGACTGTTATGATGTGCTTTTTTGTTAAACTGATGTATATTGTTGTTTGTTGCTTGCATTGTACTAAGTGCCCTTGCACTCTCTTGTTGTAGCTGTCGCAATGTTAAATTACTTACGTCCAATTCTCATATACCTCGTGTACTGGTCCAGTGGCAACTCTCCTGCAAAGTATACTTCACTAAGTGGAGCCATTTGTTCAAAATGTAAACTATCGTTTACACAATTTACATGTTCTTCTACTGCAAAAAAGTTGTTGCTTTGTAATATTACAAGTTTGCCTTTTGGAATTTTAGCAAACCATTCATTAAACTTCTCAATGTGTTCACAACTTGTGTTTACAATAGTATCAGGCGAATCTTTACATTCTTCTATATCACCGTTGCCTTTCACAGTTGTGTAGACATCAACTGTATAGTTTATATCCATTATGTCTTTTGTTTGTGCCTTAAACTTCCAGCCATCTTTTAAATGTTGGTTAAATGTTTCTGCAATCTTCCATACATTATCATCTATATCAAAACTGCGTATCTTATCAAATTTTATATCAGCTTCGCTAAACATAGGTACTATTGTAGCATACCAACCAGCACAAATAAACACTGTGCCAAGATTTAAATCTAGCTCTTTGAGTTTATCTACTAACCATTTTTTGCTTTGAATTTGTCCTCGGCTAAAACAATCCATGTCAATGTTAGCATCTTGCAGTTTTATCAATGCAGGAACAAACAAACTGTTGGTATATTTTTCTAGTACACGCCATAATGCATTTCGATCATCTTGTAATAATTTGAACTCGTCTGCAGCTTCAGGTAGTAGTCTTGCCATACTGTAAAAGTTTTTCTCTAATACTGCTTTTCGCAAGTCAACATCTGCGTTTGTAACTCTAAAAATACTGTGTAGATTTTTTTCTATAATGGCTTTACGCAAATCTTCACTTGCATTTACTAACCTAAATATACTATGTATATTCTTTTCCATTACTGCTTTACGCAATTCTTCATTATCTGCGATTTTAAACACACTGCTCAAGTCTCTATCATTATACAACCGACGTATATTACTAACACCTTCGTACATGTGTTCAAATCTGTCGAGTAAGTCTACAATTTCTTGCACCTTTACTTTAGGTTTTTCGACTTTTTCTTGCGGATAAGAAATATCAAATTGTTTCTTAAGCCAATCAAAATCATTTATCAGCCTAAGATCAGACCCCCCAGAAAGGCCAAACTCCATACCAGCGGTAGCGCCTGCCAAAGCGTATTTGCCATATGGTCTATCGTGTCCCACGGTTGTCCA
>MDTA01158605.1_pt1 | contig 17340 bp, 16 predicted proteins | sample 811151 | NCBI WGS metagenome assembly MDTA01 (sample SAMN05326648, study PRJNA326480) | marine metagenome | isolation source: seawater | place: Indian Ocean: South | collected 2010
AAATCCAACTAGAAAAGTCAAACCTAGCAACAAGAGCCTTCTCTTCATGTGCTCTATTAGTCCCCTCAAGGCCGCGCGAGGCAGGACATCCCCTGTCGCCTGACTCATGCTTCGTGTAGGCATATCATTCGTGAATACATCGCTAAGTGTGATTACTTCCGGACGATGATAGTGAGTAGGTCTCCATCCTTCAAAAGATGATCTAGCCCTACGCGCTGCCAATCGAACTTGGCACTAGGGCCTTTTACTCTAGCATAGCGGAATTTACGCACAAAGTCGCGATGCAACTTGGCGCAGACATCCCGCACTGTCGAAGTATCTTTGACAATCAGAGGCTCTACTAAATCTGCTTCCTGCCCCTGAGGTTTGAGGTAAATCGACATGAAATTCAGATGGTCGAAGATGAAGTCCTTCATCGCCTCTATTCCTTCGCCAGTTTTAGCTGATACCTCGAGAACCGGCCAACCCTCCGGTAGCATACCCCTTGCTCTCTTGATATCCTTAGGAGTAGCTAGGTCAATCTTGTTGAGGACCACTACGGCGCGACTGTATACTCTACTGCCAGCGAGCGTATCCACAATGTGGTCGTCCGTGACATTAGTGCGCAGCGTCACTGTAGCGGAGACGATACCGAAACTGCGTACAATTCCTTGTATTTCTTCCTCAGTCAGATTTGTTTGCTCGACTGTCGAACGAACGACAATTCCGCCCCTCCTAGTCCGGGTAATGAACACCTGAGGAGGTTGCTGATTCAGCCTCATTCCTGACTTCCAAAGCTCTCTGTCTAAGATATCAAAGTGCGACTCTTGGAATGGATCGACCACATATAGCACCATGTCGGAACCACGAATGACATTCAGAATCTCTCTTCCTCTGCCTTTACCATCAGCTGCGCCTTTAATTAGGCCCGGTAAATCGAGAATCTGAATCTTAGCACCTCGATGTTCCATTAGCCCGGGTATGCAGGTCAAAGTCGTGAACGCAAACTCTCCAACCTCTGAATCAGCTCCCGTCAATTGAGAAATTAGACTAGACTTTCCAACACTGGGGAATCCGACCAGAGCGACTGAAGCATCACCCGATTTCTTGACCTCAAAACCCGGGCCGCCGCCACTAGACTTAGCATGAGCTTGTGCTTTTTCCTTTCGGGCCTTCAGGGCGGCTATCTTCGCCTTAAGCTTACCAACATGGCCCTGAGTTGCCTTGTTGTACTTGGTCTTACTAATCTCGTCCTCGAGGGACTGGATTTGTTCCTCGATAGTGGCCAAGGCTCCCCCTCCTGCTCTCCAGCAAATCGGACGCCCGGTCCCGGGTTATTGAATCCGGTGGCATCTCACCACCCGGTAAAGCCGAGCGAGGGTTCTTTGCATACCGCCCGTTGGTTAGTATGAGGAGAGCCTATGCCCGACGCAATCCTGCAATTGGTCGATAGGAAGGCCTTCAGAAATCTCCATTCCATGTCACTAGGGGACTTGCTCGCCGGCATGAACTCTCAATCCCTGAGAAATCTCCGTCCCACTGCCGACCCTCGCTTCCATCGTCCATTCGATGTAGACCTGGAGGGCGACATTCTCGAGTGGTTTGATACCCACCAAGAGGCCAATAAATCTGAAACACTTAGCAATCAGAATTTGGATGAAGAATCAGTTGGAGAATTGGCTTTGAATTTGGCCCATTGGTGTACTCTTGGAGAATGGCGCTGCTGGGAGGCCAGAATATTCCTCTATGTCGAACCACAACTCGATCGAGATATCTCTGCTGCAGAATTCCTCAGTTACAGCATGTGGTCAGAGTTATCCGACTCTCTCGCTTCATTAGATAGAGTATCGTACTCAGAGTCGGTGGTCCTAGATTGGATGAGCCGTAGACAGAATCTAGGAGAGACGATGGAACCCTCCGAGGACCCCAGAATTCTACCCACTATGGAAGCACATAGGTCTTCCAGTGATTCTCTGTTCACATTTCTAAAAAGGCAAAGAGAAGAGGGATATTCCATGCTAATTGGAAGAGAGTATCTCGAGCCAACAACTTGGACTCTTGACTCTATTTCTGTTATTGATTCAATGGAGGTCGGGACTTGAGTGAATTGCCGATTACACCCAATCCTCCCGAGAAGACTCCCTCTCCAGGAGTAGTTGTACTTGGACGCTTCCAGCCATTTCATCTCGGCCATGCATCCCTTCTGAAAGCCGCTAACAAATGGAGATGCGAAAAAGCACCAAGTCTAACTCTAATTATCGCAATAGGATCTTCTAACAGGGAAGAATCATTGAAGAATCCTTGGAGCGCGGAAGAACGGTGTGAAATGATTGAGGCTTGGCTATCTGAAATGGATATGCATAATGTGGATGTGGTTCCTATTCCTGATATCGAAGATCCTCCAAATTGGGTAGCCCATGCAGAGAACTATCATGGCTCAGCAGGTGTGTTTTTCACAAGCGACGCCCCCTCTGCAGAACTCTACGAGGATGCCGGATGGGAAGTCCAGAAAACATTCCTCGAGAACCGAGAGAGTTTCGAAGGATGGAGAGTAAGAGAGACTGCTAGAATGCTATCAACCATTGGTGATGAGGAAGCAGTAAGGGAAATCTTGTCCCAAACAGTCCCTTCAGTTGTTGTGGAATATCTAGTCCGGAATGACGCACTACGGCGCCTCGCCTTCCTACGCGAGGGTGGCGAACCAGTTGGCTAATCACCAGCTACCTTCGAAAGTGCACGAACCATCGCATGTATCGCTGATAAGTCCAGAATCAAGGTATTCAAAGGCCATATTGTATGCTTCCGGCAGCCCTCCTAGGGCACCGTGAGCTTGGCCGTGATATTCCATCGATCCGGCTAGATTACCTTCTGGAACCGCGGGAAATCCTCCATCGAAGTAAACTACTCCGGAGCCACTAAATGGGCCAGAATCCAATTCTATACCCCATGGATGCCACGCAGAGGCTTCCAAGTTACTTAGGCCAGCTGTCCTGACAGCCCTATCGCAACTCAATGTAGATACTTGGAAATCGTTCATAGAAGTCAGGTATAGCATCTCAAATGGTTGTACCATTCCCTCTAACCCCTCACTATGGAACGGAAGAAATGTCTCAGCATCTGTGGAATCCCACAGTGACTGCATTGCTGCAATCATGAGCCCCCTGTCGTTTCGGGACGGGTATGCAATGACCTCTGAGAACAGAACATCGAAGTTAGTGTAGTGTGTAGACCTCTCAATCTGATGAGTGAAGGATGATCCACCTACCCAAAGCACTCCACGATCTACCTCCGGTACCATTGCCATCAGAGCGGGCCCGCGTAGCCCTCCGAATGAAACGCCATAGTAGTCTATATCAGAAACATCGACAAGATTCACATCTCCAAATTGGAACTCTGGAATGTCCGAACAAACACCAGAGAATGTCCTGATCATAGCTAGATTGTTGATGATTGACTGCATATGACTCTCCTGTTGGTGTTGGAAGTACTCGACATTAATCAGAGAATAAGTCAAGGCATCGTAGTCATTGTCATGACTCCAGCCCTTCCAGTCTGTGCCAATCATTACTCTCCCTGTCATATTGGCCTGATACGAAGAACCTGCTACCATACCATCTCCACTACCCATGAACCCATGCCCTAGAACAGTCATCATCCCAGATCTTTCTTCATCAGCAAGAATTTGAGGTATCAGAATTGTCACCACAACCTCTCGGAATTCAATAAATTCAGGAGTCCCTGAAGAATCTCTACGCATAGACGATGGAGGGAAGTCCGATTCCATGTATTGAGGTGTTGTCACCGTTGCTCTAATCAGTCTGTATGTTGTATTATCCTCGCCGTAATTGTCTACGACCTCGGTGATATTGCATCCAACTCCATCATCACCCAAACGCTGCTCTGCATCATCTCGCATTGCAATCATGTCTTGCAGGATTGAAGCAGTAGAAGCAGTATGGAAGAACCAAGCCGCCTGTAAATCCGATCTCTCCAAGCCTGCATCTCCTAGGGCTTCAAACAGAGACTCATACTGACTTCTCTGATTCTCAATCTGCTCGGAGTCAGTGCTCAATCCGTCCCTGAGTGCAACGAAGGCCTGGGATCCTTCTATCGCATTGCCATCGGTATCAACGAGGTTTCGGTATGCAACACCATAGGATGTATCGTGACTAAGTCCACCTAGTGTTCTGACATAAACGAAGGTAGGCTCATCATCCTGACTCCTCTGATCAAGCTCGACCCAGTGGGCCAACTTTTCTCCAGTTTCCAGATTTATCAAGACCGTCTCGTGATTTTCCCCTAGGGAGTCTCCGATATTGTTGTGTCCGGCCAAGCCAGAAATGTCAGGAACGACATCAAATGTAGTGAAGATTTGAGTCGATGGGCTGTAACCATCTAATCGGTTGAGCATATGGAAAGCACCCGATTCAACGGATCCAGAATCAGGAATCGCCTCTCCGGGAATCTCCAATCTGTATCCTGTCGATGTCGTATTATCGTGTATCAGGAATGCAGGAGCAGGGAAGGGGAGCATGCAATGATGAGGATTGACATCGTCGCAGAACTCAGATTTTGAATCTAAGTTTACATCAGGACCTTCGGGTTCAGGCTCTGCATAAACGCAGGATCTGTCGGATACTGTGGCGTCGGGGTTGTAGTTCTCTGCGGTCTCGTCCATACATCCCGGAATATCTTCGCTGATGGGCTCTTCGATTTCGGAATCACCGGCACAACCAGAAAGAAGCATGCATGTTACTAGCAATATAGCGATTCTTGACTTCGCTCTCTCATTCATGCCTCGCCTCAGGCCAGCAGGGGTTATCAATTTCCCGTCAAGAAGTTAGGATTCTGTGAAAGTGATGCACACCGGTTTCCCTAGTTGGGGAATAGCGACCCCTGTCGTAAGTCCCAGATCTCACCCCTCTGTGTGTAGACTCGACTATTTCTTGATCTTCAGCCTCAACTTTGTCGAGATTGCCACCAGCTCCTTCTCCCAGTTTTGAACGATCCCAAATGAAGCCGTGGTAGACTATCCTAGTACGGTCTACTGAGAGGGGAGTGACAATGTTTACCGATAGCCCCCAGGGGTAGAAGTTCAGCATCAATCCAGGATATAACCAGTAGTAGTATGCTGCAATTGATTGACCGTAGTCCGGAGAAGATTCAGGCAAATCAAAACATGACTCATTGCCACGGGCGATGCCAACTTGTAACACACCGCCTTCGAATAATTCAGTTCTGTAAGATTCGTAATCGAGTTCACCGTGCAAATCTCCGTGAACATATGGAATGTGAAAACCCTCCAGGTAGTTATCCACATAAAGCGCCCAGTTAGCATCAATATCATACGAACGATGGCGAGATAAATCGTGCTCGAAAGACTCTATTGGCATCCAACCTATCCTTGATTCCAACTCCTCAAGGCTATCATTGAACCGAACCGGGGTTTTTCCTGTGAAAAGCAAACCTTTCCATCTCTTAAGGTCAAACGATTTCAAATCATCAGTAGGACTTGGAAATCCCTCAACACTCTCGAACTCGGGCATGTTCCGGAAGCAACCATCGAGACCAAAGGTACGGCCGTGATATCTGCATTTCAGAGTTGAAGCCTTGCACGCCTCAGTCGCGACCAACATCCCCCGGTGTGTACATACATTTGACAAACATCTGATTGCATCATCCCGAGTAAGTAGCATCGACTCACCGATTAGAGACTCCATATGCTCTATCGGTAGAACATTGTATTCCATCAATTGACTCTCGTGTGCGGCGAAATGCCAACATTCACGGAAACCTGAGATTATGTCAGCGAATACTAACTCATCAGTGTAGAATCGTGAAGGCAGAGTATGTGCCTTACATATATCGGGGTCAATCAAATCGCTCGACATCACTGATCCTCGGCCACAATCACTCTAGCAGCACGCAGGATACGGTCATGGTACATGTAACCAACTTCGACTATTTCGATTACAGAACCGGGATCACTCCCTTCTGGAACGGGTACTGTAGCAATTGCTTCCATAGTCGTAGGATCGAAATCTGTACCGACTTCAATTTTGACAACCCCTTCTGTTTCCATCGCAGCCCTTGCTCCTTCAAGAGTCAGCCTAACGCCCTCACTTAGGGACCCAAACTCTTCGTCATCTACAGCTTCTAGGGCCTTCTCGAGACTATCAAGTAGAGGCAACATCTTCAGCGCGAGTGACATTCCTCCATACCTAATCGCGTCAGAACGGTCTCGAGCAGCGCGCTGTCTAACATTAACCATCTCGGCAGCAGAGTACTGCAACTCTTTCTCAAGCTCCCCAACTCTAGCCTCCAGGGCCTCAATGGGATCTTCATCTTCCTCGAAAACCTCGGACTCGGACTCTTCAATTGGCTCCTCGGTCACATCAGCACGTCCTATTCGACATTCAATAATCCAATGGTTCACTTAATCGGAGTAGAAGTATTCTCCAGATGCTTTTTGTTCACGGTCCTTTCTGCTTGAAGGCTTGTTTATCCGTGGGCGATGTGACTCAATGTCTCTGCGGAAGGTGACTTCTGCATCAGATAGGAAAAGATTCATTCCCTTACGAAGTGAAAGAGGACCAACAGCCTGTCCATGACTGCCACCTTCTCCTTGGAACACTAATATTGAATCACTCACAATATCTAGGAAGTAAGTATCATGATCAATCACCATAGCTGCTTTCTCATTACTTTCCATTGTTCTTCTGATTGCCTTGGCAGCTTCCATTCTAGCATTCGAATCTAGATGAGCACTAGGCTCGTCGAACAAGTACAGGTCAGCTTCCTTTCCTAGGCAAATAGCAATACTAACGGCTTGAAGCTCTCCTCCTGAAAGTTTAGCGGCCTGCAAATCTAGCATCTTATCAACTTGTAGAGTTCGTATAACCTGAGTGTGAAATTCACCACTTCTCCATTTACCAGCAAGTTCCGAATCAAGCCATTCTTGCACTGTTCCATTGAAGTTGGGACGAACATGTTGGGCCTTGTAAGATACCTTAGCATCCATAGTACACCATCCTTCATCAGGATCCATCTCTCCTGCAATAATCTTCACCAAAGTGGTCTTTCCAGTAGCGTTTGGACCCACAACTCCGACCACTTCTGCGGACCTAACCTGCCCCTCTCCAGTTCTCAGACTGAAATCTCCCAATGTTTTCTCGATATCCCCCCACTTTAGTATTGGAGTACCAAACTCTTCTCCACGGGTTCTGCCTCTCAAGAATTGTATCGGCTTACTTCTTATTCTGACATTTTCCTCTGTTAGGAAACCATCTAGATATGCATTTATTGCAGTTCTAGTCGGTCTTGGTGGAGTGAAGATTCCGTAAGCCGACCTCTCCCCATAGATTATGTGGACCAAATCACAAAGAACATCAAGTATGGCCAAGTCATGCTCAACTACTAGTACCCTCTTGCCCCTGTCGACAAGGTCTCTAACAACTCCAACCATCCTCATCCGTTCATAGATGTCCAAGTATGAAGACGGCTCATCGAAGAAGTAGACATCGGCTTCCTTGAGGAGTGTAGCACAGATTGCCACTCTCTGCAACTCGCCTCCCGATAGGTCGCCCAACTTCCTTTCAAGAATGTGAGAAATCTCCATTATTTCCGAGTATTTCTCAATTTCTTTACGATCATCGACACGTTCCAGTAGTTCCTTAACTTCTCCATCAAATATTTTGGGAAGTTTGTCTATGTATTGAGGCTTCACTGCAATACTCACTTCTCCAGCAGAGACAAGTCCTAGGTAGTCTCGCAGTTCTCCCCTAGGAAATGTGGAGATTACTTCCTCCCAGTCTGGCGATTCATTATCCCAGTCTCCTAGATTTGGCGTAAATGTCCCCGAAAGGAGGTTAATCGCCGTTGACTTACCTATTCCATTCGGTCCAAGAATTCCAACTATCTGTTCTTCACGAGGCGATGGCAATCTGAATAGCCTAAACGAATTCTCTCCGTATGAATGCGTGAGGTCCGTATCCAACTCCTCTGGAAGATTGATTATCTTCACTGCCTCATCCGGGCAGTGTTTTGCTCTTGTAAAGCAAACAGGGCAAGCAGTCTCTAGGATCTTGCATTTTGTGCCCTCGACCTGAATACATTCTCTATCGCACATAGCTGAGTACTTTTTCAGATAAGCGAACGCATTGCTATTGGGTTTGCATCTTTCCTCAAGAAGAACTGCAACCCTCATGTTGTTTACCTCACGATGAATTACTCAATACTTCTTCCATTGGCTAGCCATCGGCAGCCGCTTCTGCTCAGAGTGCAAGGAAGCGGTAGCGAACATATACATACGCAGCAAAGAACATCTTTTCAGCCTTAGAAAGTTGAACTCTCTCTGTGAAAACATCACCGTCTAGTTTCTCGATCTTCTTGAGAATAGACTGGTAGAAGGTTGCCATTGCTGCAGGCGAGTATCTAGACTTACGGTCTAGAAGAGGGAGTAACTTGAACGCCTTCTCTCTGTACTGATTACACTTTTCGATATACTCCTCAACAAACGGCTTCCATCCCGGATGGTCGAGCAGCGCTTCACCACTCTTCACATCACCCTCGGAGATTCCATACTTAGCGAGGTCATCTAGTGGTAGGTAGATTCTGTCCCTTTCTGCATCTTCGGCAACATCTCTCAGAATGTTAGTGAGTTGCATGAAAACGCCCCATGATTCGGCGTACTCTCTTGCGCGATGGTCATCATAGCCATATATCTCGATACACACAAGTCCCACAGTAGATGCAACACGGTAACAATATGAGTACAGGTCTTCGAATGTCTGGTACCTGTTGCGGTGAAAGTCATCTTCCATGCCGCTAATCATATCATCAAGGAACTGACGAGGGATGGAATACTTCTCGACGGTATCTTTCATTGCCATGAATATTGGATCGGTAGAGGTGACATCATCATAGGCACTGGATAATTTCTTTCTGTAGTAGAACAATTGCGACATTTTGTCATTGTATGTCGAGCGCTCAACAACTGGTTGACCCGGACTCAATGACTCAATCTTCTGACGATAATTTACGGCCTCTGGCTCATCGGATGAGCCGCCTGGAAAACTATCTTCATAGTCCCCATCAGCGATATCATCAGCTCTTCTACAGAATGCGTAATAGGCCATTATCGACCTTCTCTCATGGTCTGGCAGATACTTGAATGAGTGGTAGAAGTTTCCTGCCTCTCTCCTAGTCAACTCCTCACAATAATCGTAAGCCGTGTCAATCATCTGGCGAGGGACTTCTGGTTCCGTCCAAATAGCTGCGTCGATATGTCTGAATGGATTCACTAACTCTCCCCTAGAGCCTATAACTCCCATGAATAGGGCCCCTTCCCTGACAGCCTCGAGGGCGGTAATACTGATTGCACGAACCGCTTCTTTGGTGATGGTGACTGCCGACCTTACTCTCTCCAGTCCCTTTGCAGGAGCATCGTCATGGTCGTACATGGATATGCTACGCTCATCATACTCTGACCCTCCCAGAGTCGATTCGGAATGCTGCTGCCGTGGCATACTGCTCAGCCCCTAGCGACCAGAGCCTACCTTTGAAACTCACCCACGGGCGCGCGAAACATGCATCAAGTCCCCAATAAGCCCGCAGTACTTCGATAATCAACTACGGCCCATGATTCTGGCTTTACCTAGTAACTTCGAACTTGAGCCCGGGAATGGGACTGCCAAGGCGACCCTCTTTACGACATCCTTGATTTCTTCTCTAGAGATCTTGATTCTATGACCCGGGTCGAGAACATTTCCTTCTCTCAGTCGATTTAGGGTACGATATGCAATTAGCACAGGAAGCATGCAAGCGCCACGCAGTCTGAACTGTGAGTGAGGCAACATCTCGATGTAATCTATGGCAGACTCTAGGTGCTCCGCAGTCAAGTCGAGATATCGTGAGTATAGTGGCCTGAAACTCCCAATATTTGTAGGATCAAGGAGGTCTTCTGGAACCAAATCGAACTCTGATAGAGATGGAGACGGGATATAGCAACGGCCCATTGCTAAATCTTCAGGAATATCTCGCAAGATATTGATCATCTGTAGAGCCTTTCCAAATCGTACGGCTAGCTCGTACAACTTACTCTCATCTTCCTCACTGAGCTTGAATAAGTGTCCCAAAGAAATACTAGTCCAAAACTCTCCTACACTCCCGGCCACTCGGTACGCATAGTCATCCAATTCGGAGTCGTCTTGAAGCGAGACCATGTTGTCAGGACTAGCATGAGCAAATCTCTCCAAATCCAGAATCTGGCCACTGATGATAATCTCTAGGCATTGCTTGATTCGATTTTGATCCTCCCGTGAGAATCCATCCAAACAAGAGACTGTCGCCCCAACGACCTCCAATAATCTCCCTTCGGCAGGAATTCGTTGTACAGCGGCCAATTCACTGAGGTCGGGTAAACTTTCTCCTAAGCCTTGGACATAGTCTCCATATTGCTGTAGCCAAGCTAGTCTGTCAGAGGTAGAGCCCTTTTCTGAATCTGCAATGGTGTCGGATGTCCTAGCCAGTAGGTATAACAAACCGATCTGGGAACGTATTTTCGAGGGGAGTTTTCCTAAGCTGAGATAGAACGATCTCGAAGTACCCTCGAGTATCTTATCCAACTCTGGGTCAAGTAAGTCGGCCATGCTCCCTCATGCCGGCTCAGTCGACATCTCATCTAAGACTCTCGCAGCCCGGCTTCGATTAGAACCCTAAGCAGAACCTCTCCAATCTTGGAGGGATCTCTAGCTATGTGGATTCCTGCAGCCTCAAAGGCTGCAAACTTCTCCTCTGCGGTTCCCTTGCCGCCAGAGATGATAGCACCTGCATGGCCCATTCTCTTTCCTGGAGGTGCAGTAGCTCCAGCCACGAATCCAACAATTGGCTTGCTAAAGTTGTCTGCCACCCAAGCAGCCGCATCCTCTTCTGCAGTGCCTCCAATTTCGCCAATCATTACGACAGCCTCTGTATCAGGGTCTTCTTCGAAGGCTGCAAGACAGTCAATGAATCCAGTCCCACTAACTGGGTCTCCTCCAATTCCGATGCATGTGGTCTGACCTTCTCCTACGCTCATGGTCTGAGCAACGGCCTCGTAAGTAAGAGTGCCAGATTTCGAGATAATCCCGATTCTGCCTTTCGCATGAATATATCCGGGCATAATTCCGACTTTGCAACCACCATCTTCTCCGGGAGTGATGATTCCTGGACAATTAGGGCCAATCAGTCTAATTCCAGGCATTTCTGAAATGTGTCCAACACATCGAACCATATCCAAAGTTGGGATTCCTTCTGTAATACAAACAATCAATCCCTCTCCCTTGATTTCATTGAATGCATCAGCAGCCTCGATTATTGCAGCCGCTGCGAATCTCGCTGGGACGTAAATCACGCTAACATCAGCATCAGTTTCGGAAACGGCCCGGGACATCTCGTCAAAGACAGGAACATCTCGACCCGGCAACTCAACTACTTGGCCACCCTTGCCAGGAGTCACACCTCCAACTACATCAGTACCATACTCTAACATGCGAGTGGCGTGGAATGTTCCTTGACTTCCAGTGATGCCCTGGACTAGGACCTTGCTAGTCTCATCTATCCAGATGCTCAAGCACTCACCTCCTCGATTGCTGCAACAATAGATTCGGCACCCTCGGCAAGCGTGCCTACAGTTGTAACCTCTAGAGAACTCTCCTCTAGTACAGCTCGTCCTTCTGCATGGTTAGTTCCGGAGAACCGGACAACTAGAGGGACGGAAAGACCGACTTCCTTGGAAGCGTCGATAATACTCCTCGCAACCATATCGCAACGGATAATTCCGCCGAATATGTTCACTAGAATGCCCTCGACATTCGGGTCCTCGAGGATAATTCCGAAGGCTGTAGTAATCGACTCCTTGTTTGCACCTCCTCCGATATCGAGGAAGTTTGCAGGCTCGCCACCATACAGTTTGATTACATCCATAGAGGCCATAGCCAGTCCAGCACCGTTAACCAGGCAACCGATATTCCCATCCAACTTGACATAAGAAAGACCCGATTCATTAGCTCTAATCTCTACTTCTTCCTCTTCGGACATATCGCGCATATCCTCTCTCCAAGGGTGTCTGAATGATGCATTCTCATCGAAACTGACTTTGGAATCTAGGGCTATCATTGAGCCATCTCCAGATCTAACTAGGGGATTTATCTCAATCATCGAGCAATCTCTACTGACAAACATTGCCACTAAACTCTCAAGCATCTCAGTAAATGACTCCTGCGAAGAGCCTGTCAGGCCCAGTGATTCCGCCATTTTCTGACTAGCTCCGTGAGGTAGTTGACCAGAGGAATCTGCCCATGCTTTGTGAATTGCCTCAGGAGTATTTTCTGCAACTTCTTCTATGTCCATTCCGCCCTCGGTCGAAGCCATAACTAGAATCGAATCTTCTTCTCTGTCGACGAGAATAGCGAGGTAGTACTCGTGCGCAATATCACAACCAGCTTCGATATACAGATTGTTGACCAACTTACCTTCTGGACCGGTCTGCTTTGTGACCAGAATATGTCCGAGAATATTCTGTGCATATGCCCCAACCTCTTCGCGAGAAAAAGCAATTTTTACTCCGCCTTCCATGAGAAGATCACCAGTATCCGGACAGTAGAGATTCCCTTTCCCCCGCCCTCCTGCGTGGATTTGACTCTTGACAGCGACAACCTTGCTGCCTAGGGAGTCATAGGCGTCCAAAGCCTGCTCCACTGTGGTGCAGTGAACGCCGTCTTGCACGGCAACACCCTCTTCTCTGAATAGCGTCTTTCCTTGATACTCGTGAATGTTCACGCCCGCCCGAGACCCAGTCCGTCTTTCAACGATACGCATCGCGACTGTGCAAGACACAGACGCGAAGTGCTCAAACGCAGCCGCTTGCACGACCAACCATGGATGTAATCGTTCTAGCTGGCGGCTTCGGCACTAGACTTCGTCCTTGGACTGAAAGTATCCCAAAACCTCTCTTGCCCATTCTAGACAAGTCGATGATTGAGCATGTACTGGATGTTCTCCCTAATTCTCAAGTTGACAGAGTACTAATCGCAGCAGGTTATGGAGTCGAACAGATGCGAGAGCACTTCGACAAAATTCCACTACCATACGAAGTGATAATTGTAGAAGAGACTGAGCCATTAGGGACTGGCGGTGCGATTGCAAACTGCCGTCAATACTTGTCAGATGGAACATTCTGCGTCATCAATGGCGACTTGATTACTGGCCTCAAGGTCGAAGAGATGCTTGAATTTCACAAAGACAATGGGGGAATTGCCACTATCTCATTATGGGAGGTCGAGGACCCTTCGCGGTTTGGAGTGGCCGATTACACTCAGAGTACTGGGAAGATTATGAGATTCCAAGAAAAACCTCCCATCGAAGAGGCTTTTTCCAATCTAATTAATGCGGGCACATACCTGCTCGAGCATGATATATTCGATTTCATGCCCGAAGGCACTCATAGTATTGAGAGAGATGTCTATGAGAAGATTGCTTCAACCGGAGTCCTGAATGGATTTCCATTCCAGGGCACATTCGTAGATGCTGGGACTCCTGCGTCTTTCGTCGAAGCCAGTCAGGCTTGCATCTCATCGAATAGGTTCTCTTCCGGCTCCGTTCAAGGAGATTCTTGGTTTGGAGATGGATCTCACTCTTTAGGGGCGGTCTCGGGTAGCTCCATTGGCTCCGGCGTAACAATCGCCGAGGGCTGTAATGTGCGCAATTCAGTAATCTTAGAGGGCGCATCCATAGGGGAGAATTGTGTATTGGATAACTGTCTAGTTGGAAAAGGAACTACACTCTCTCAAGGCACTAATCTGCAAGGTGAAATTGTCGACCACCAAGCCTAATCACCCGATTCATAGAAAGGGGCACTCTCGCTCGCGATACCGTGAGCGACTCACTTGTCGTTGTCAATTTCAAGACTTATCAGACTGCGCATGGCGTTGCTGCAGAGGACCTAGCACGCACCATGGCAGGAGTAAAGACAGATGCCAGAATGGTCGCAGCAGTCTCAGCTCTTGACCTATCCGCAGTAGTGGCCGCAGCCCCCGATTTAGAGATATGGTGCCAACACCTCGACCCAGTCGGATTTGGATCGAACACAGGCTGGCTACATCCGGCAACTGCAATCGATAGAGGTGCTTCTGGAACTCTGATTAATCATGCTGAGCACAAAGTAAGTATCGAACATGTAGCGATGCTTCTAGACCAAGTTCCGGAGGGATTCGAAGTGTGCGCTTGTGCAGCAGACATCGACGAGGCAAAGGCTCTAGCCGCCCTAGTGCCGGATTTTGTTGCAGTAGAGCCTCCAGAGTTAATTGGAGGTGATGTTTCGGTAACCAGTGCCGATCCAGAAATAGTTAGTGCGACCGCTGCAGCAGTTCGCGAAGTCAGTGAGCAGGTAGGAATCTTGTGCGGAGCAGGAGTCAAGACCGGCGAGGATGTTGCTATGGCGATTAAGTTAGGGACTTCAGGAGTTCTCCTTGCAAGTGGCGTTACTAAGGCCGACGACCCAGAATCAGCACTCAGAAACTTAGTCTCTAAACTATAGGCGATTTAGGAAGATTGGAAGCCAGCGCGTACAGGCTCTCTGAATCTTACTACGGAGTATATGCACACTGCAACACCCAACCCTCCGACGAATACATTCCAGTCGACTAGGGCATCTAATGCAAGCGCTACTGAGTAGAATATAGCAATCATCACGAACAAGCCGATGTGGATGAAAGGTGCTCGTTTGACTCGAGGGTCAAGGAAATCGTACAGGTAGATGCCTCCTCCATAGACGGCATAGATGTAGGCGAAGAACACATATACGATTCCAAACAGTACTGGAAAGACAACCATGCCTAATGTGATATCTACGCCACCTATGATTAAGTCCGTGCCAAGTATGATGACATTCAGATTATGCATGACAATCTCATACCAGAGGAAATATTTCGCCACATCGAATCCTTTCTCGAGATTGTTAGGTATCAGATAGTAGGTCACAACCACAGTAACTAACAGGGCCGTGCCACAAGCGATTGCAAAGATTGGCGGGATTACTGCCAGTAGCCATGAGGGAACCGATGCACCGAAAATTTCGGCCCAAGAAGAAAATGCAGCCAGCGCGAAGTAAGCGCCGAATGCAATAAAACTCCAGACTGTGAACGCGACAAGTCTGTGTGGCCCATAGAGGACCGCCTGCTCACACTTGCGGGACTTGTAGAAAAGCGGGATAGATGGCCCCCCTTCTTGATCCAGGCAGATACTGACTACAGTAAACAATGAAAGCCCCGCAGCAAAGGTTCTGAAAACTGCCAACAGTACATCTGGGACGAATGCCGAGCCACCGATTCTGGTTTGCGCTTGTGCCGATATCAAATCTCCATTCAGAATGAAAATTAGAAGCGCTACGAACATCAACAGTGTCAGAGCAAAAGTCTCGATATGGCGATCCCGCTCACCATACTCGTGCAAACTCATGATGGTGCAAAATACACACCGAACTTGAACCCTGTCCCGGATTGTTCAGGAATCACATCTTTGCGCGCTTACGCGAAGCCTTCCTGCGGCGCAACTTCTTCTTTCGCCACTTCCAGCGTTGCTTCCCCTGCTTCTTCCATGCACGGGAACCTCTCTTCATGCGCGTCGCCGACCTGCTTTCCCTATTTGAGCGATTCGCGGGAGTAGGTGAAAGATGGTGGGCGATACAGGATTCGAACCCGTGTCAGCGGCTTAGAAGGCCACCATGATATCCAGACTACACCAATCGCCCGTACCGTCCCGGTGGCCTCAGTTAGATGAACCCTACTTTTCTTGGAACCTGCTCAAGAACCCTCCAGTTCTTCGTCGGGCTCATCTAGCAAGTCTCCTACTGCTTCTTCGACCACGCTTTGCATCTCTTCTACATCTGCTCCAGCGCTTAGATTCAGAGAACCGTCATGTCTGATATCCTCTTTGATATCGTTCACCCTTCTGCCTGTTTTGCGAGACAATTCTTTCTGCATCCGCTTTCTCTTCCAGCGCTTTGATCGGATTCTTCGGATGGTGGTTACAATTCGTAGAAGAGTCTCTAGTATGGCAAGTAGAATTAGGCTACTAAGGAAGGACTCAGCCAACTGAGGAAGACTACTCAAAAGCTCTTGAAACTCACTCCATTTGACAGAAGTAGAGTCCACTAGGAACACACCGAGTACCGCGAACGGCAGCATCTTGGCTACATCTCTAGAGAGGTCTTCAGTCCAGTATGATAGTATTCTCACAGCCCCAACTACAGCTGTTGCAATCAATGCATTTCTCGCATGGTCGTCACTGTTTGAGAGCAGAGTCAGAATCGCTGCTAGTACTAAGGTCCAGAAAGCGATTAGTATCGGTATCAACACAATGTATTGGATAACGAAAAGCATACTCCTGAGATACTTCTTGATCTTACCACCAAAGTCATCGGCATACTTGCTTAGATCGAGTGTAATCAGATCCTTCTTTGCAAGTACGCGATAGAACATGAAGACGAATCCAGAGTAAACCGCAATCGCGATGATTGCAATCAAGGTTGGGTAAGTTTCGTTTCCGAATTCCTCGGCCATCTGTAGGACTTCTTCGCGAGTAGGTAGCTCCATCGCCCGCGCGCCGACGCCACGACTCAAGTAATTGTCCTAATTAGAAGAGAATGGACGAGCGCATTTCGGACATCGAGTCGGTGCCGTAACTCTAATTCGCTCCCAAGAATATCCACAGTTGCCACAAATCCACTGGCGCTCAGGCATATTGTCGAGGACCTCTTGGCGCATGCGCCTTAGCAGAGGAGATTCAGAGAGTTTCGGAGGAGGGGCAATTCGATTCACCAACTCTTGGTGATTACCATCGTGCTCAAGCAGGCCTGCCGCGTGAAGTAGTTCATGCACGAGCGTGTTGAGTAACATTTTCTCGTCCTCTGCTAGGATAGGATTGAGTCCTATTGTAACTGGCCCAGGAGCAACTCTCAACCGACGTCTCCTGAACAACTCGTTGGGATCATGTTCGAACCTAGTCATACCAAGACGAGACTCCTCGGTAGGTAACCACTCTAGCCTCAGATGTTTGCCCAAATGTCGAAGGAAAGGCGCCGAATCCTCGTCCAAGTTCTCCCGCAGCTCATCGAGCAGACCTTCGGGAATCTCAGGAGCCTCCTCGGTACCGATGCCTGTTCCCGTGTTGGCCATGCCACAGCGTGCCCCACTTTCCTTAAATGGGCGTCGTAGGTGGCAAGTCCACTGGGCGTGTGGCGCAGCTTGGAAGCGCGCTTCCTTGGCATGGAAGAGGCCCCGAGTTCAAATCTCGGCACGTCCACCAGTTAAGCAACACGATTTC
>MDTA01001507.1_pt1 | contig 17338 bp, 16 predicted proteins | sample 811151 | NCBI WGS metagenome assembly MDTA01 (sample SAMN05326648, study PRJNA326480) | marine metagenome | isolation source: seawater | place: Indian Ocean: South | collected 2010
CATATCATGCACATGGTTGGTTTCTGACTACTCCTACTTACGCAGGGGTCATATGGTACAAACGATGTTATGGAAAAAATTCCGCGTTTCTTCGCTAAAGGTCTCCAAATGCTGTTCCCATGAGGTCCAGCCATGTTCATCGTTAAATTGGTATTCGACGAGTGCTTCTCCATGAGGGTGTACTTTCTTGACAATATCTATCAAACACTCCTCGCAGATAATGTAACCAACATAAGCGTCAAGCTCATCTTTGATTGCATACTCTTTTTCGTCGATTAGCCGCCACATCATTTCACTTTGTTTTTCGTTGAGACCGTCGTCCAAATATAGGAGTCCTCCATGATTAAACATGGTGTCGATTGGAGTGGTACGAGTCCCAAAACATTGGGCACATAACCATCCGCATTTCTCTCGTTGAAAGCGCAAAATAGCCCAGTCTCGGCGTATTGCATCTTCCATTTCTTCGGTCAATTCTTCTTTTTTTATATCTCTAGTTTCAGACATGGGGTTTCACCTAATCACTAATGGGTGTGGATTTCAGGGCCTGTTCTATTTTACAGTCATACATCCACTATGAACCATGTAAGTGGGCGCCTTCTCGGTCATAGCCTAAGAAAGACGCTAAAATGTACTTTATACAGCATAGCCGTTTGTACTCGGCAATCCCTGTTACCCACTTATCTTCCTATTCAACATCAATCAAGTCACAAGATTCGATTACCTTGTTCTTTGGTAGTGTATTTACTAGGTAGTCCTGAAATTTCTCAGGTGTTGATACATCGACTCCGTGAGGGGAATAAGGGCAGATAGCTAGCCGCCCAAAAGCATCAATAGACAACTGACCGTAGCCAGCATCACAGCTTGTATTTCCTCTCGCAAATGACATACAGTAGTCTTCTAGAAACCCATCAGTTTTACCGATAAGGTCAGGATAGCTAGAGCCGTTCTTATCGCCCTTTTGTATCAGGCGAGCAGCTCCAACTTCTAGAATACCTGCGTCTTTTAGTGGCTTAGGCCACAATAGAGTAATGTAGTCGAAAATCTTGGTTAACTCCTTCTTTCGATAGGAATTGTGCAAGTACTGGATTTGTGTTCCAGCATCATAGCTTAGGTTGCAGTTAAATTCAACTCCAAAGCTACGAAGTCGCTCGGAAGATTTCTTTAGCTTCTCAGCATACTTCTTCCAGTCTTTGCCTGTGCGAAAATCGTCAAGCGAGACAGCAACTATATCCACACCATCAGTAGCCTCAATTTTATCAGCCACATTTAGCGTAGTTGTAATGTTGATTACCATTTCATACTCCTTAGCAATAGGAGAAAGAAGTCGTAACCAGTGTAAGGGGTCTTTCACGCCAGTGACGCCCCTAAGAGGATTGATAGGAAGAGAAAGCTCTTCAAAGCCGTTTTCACCTGCTAACTTGGTTATTTCAACCCAGTATTTGTCAGGTATACGGAATTTCTTCTCATCTTTTGTTTTGTCTTTCAACAAGTAGCAGTCTTCCCTGCATACATGGTCAAAAGAACAGTCGAAAGTAGGATGTAAGAATAATCGCTTTCTTACCATAAGAATCCTCCAAAATGTGAAGTAGTTTTACCGTTCACTTATTGCGATATTATTCTGCTTCATAGGCATAAATATCGGGCTTTTCTTCGTACTTCTTAGTCTCCGCATTGTAATGCATTGGAATGTATCTCCAAGTAAACGGAGTATGGAAGCTGTCGAAGCCCTTTCTCTTGACATTGTCATGGAAAGCATCTCTTAGTGCATCACGACAACCAGGCGCACCGGAAAGGTACACACGAAGGTCAACGCGAGGCATTGTATCTCTATCGAATGATTGTAGTTTTTCATGCAGGGCTTTCAAGAATCTAACAGCATGAGGCCAGTGTGCGGTCCAATCTTGTGGATTGTGAACCATACCTGGGAAAGCGGAGAATTTTATCCGCCCCTCATAGTCATCTTCGTATCTATGTCGTTTCCAACAAAGACCTACATTGATGAAATATTGTCCGCTAGGTTGGTACTCTATTTGGTCCAATCTTGGCATGACATGTTTTTCAAACCATTCATCGTTTGTAAATGGCTCCATGCCTTCAGACATTAGAGCCACCACCAAGCAAATTGCTATTTACAATTGCTTCAATATCGGGGTCAATATTACTTTTCATTTTATTGTCCTCTAAGTGTCGCTGCAAAGCATCCACTATTTGTTGCGGGTCGAGTTGCAGCAATTTAGCCATATTCATGTTTAGTTCAACAATCATTTCTAGATTGTCATTGATTATGGGGGTATTATCGCCCCTCATGGCTTTTCTCCAGGCTTTAAGCTTCCTGAGTACCAAGTAGCTCACCTGGGAGTTCAAAGTTCAGATAATAGGTATTACCTGCCTTTAGCCCGCCTTCTTTAGTTAAGAGGCCATAGCTTGAAAGTAGTCGGAGTTGTGTTTTCACTTTTTGGTCTGAGCGAACACTTCTCCTTACTACTTTGATACCGCCAAGTACATCACCAGGAGTAATTGGCCAGTCTTTCGGTGCATCAATCAATACAACCGACAAACCAATAATAGTTTCATTCCAACTTTCGCTTTTCTTGCGACTGTTGGTAATCTTCTGATTAACTAGGTCTGTTATGTGGTTTCTTAGAGGTTTAATCCTCTTCTGAATTTCCATCACTTATAGGATAGCCCACGACCCCCCAGGCAAAAGGGGGGTCATAGACAAATGAAAGAAGTTAGACTCAAGAGAAGTCGAATTCAGCCAGGCTGTCGATAAACTCATCGAGTTGTTTCTTTTCAGCTTCCTTCTTGAACACAGTGTGTGTAGGGGACATGAGGTCGTAAAATTCCCCAGCCCAGTGTGAGCGGTAGTGCTCAGCTTCTGACAGTAATGAGTTCATTTGTTGTCCCAATAGGCATAGAACGCCAGTAGGAAGGGACAGTTTGATTTCAGACTCTAGGAATTGACTCCTTAGTTCATCACGCTTTAGCCCGCGACTTTCGTTATCGGTCTCGATACGAGTTGGCAGGCCGTGTGCGTTAGAAAGGTCTGTAAGGTCTTTGAGTCTCATTTGGTTAATCTTTCCTGAGTACTTAGACTTCTCATTGTTACGAGGAAGTGTGTAGTATTCCTCATCATCAGAAAATTCTGTGGTCATAGCATCAGCCAGCGACCAAGCATTGATTTCACTTGGATTTGTCATAACTGGGTGATGTAGGAATGCAAAGGAATAGCTGTCTTCATAGGCGCCTTCCAGCTTTCCTAAGAAATACCATTCCATTACGATTTGCTTGGAATCTGCTTTGCTCATCCAAGTAGCTTCTTCTTCCACAAGATTTAGGTCTATATCGATAGAGGCTCTTTCCACTAAGTGGGAAAAGTAGTGCTTCTTATCCTCAAGACTCTTTATCTTCCTGTATACAATAGTAGCAGGTAGCGAACTGTGTTCGTCTTCAAGCTTTTGTTGCTTCTCTTCAAGAGAGTCGCGTGTTTTCTTGTACTTTGCTACAATTGTATCATGTTGTTTTGATAATTGCTTACGAGCAGCAGTTATCATAGTAGTACCCTTTTCTTCTCCAATTACACTTTCGTCGAAAGGCCAAATCTTAAGGTCGGCCTCGGTAACGAATTTGGGCTCAGATTTTGCCCATGTGTTGAAAGCTTCAAACTTGTCTCGTGACTTTTGAAGGTCATTCGATTCTCGGTTGTTCAGCTTTTCTAGTTTAGAGAGGTGCTTTACCCTAGCATCTTTGATACCAAGATAACCACCAAGGTTGTCTAGTTCCTCCAGTAGTTCTTGCTTTTTCCCTTCAAGCATTTTTACTTGCTCAACAAAGGTTTCTTTCCATTCAAAATGTACTTGAGCGGCTAGATACTGGTGGAGTACTATATGTTGACAGGTGTAGTTAAATCGCACCTGTTCTCTTGAAACCCCGTTTCTCCTGGCCTCTCGCTTTACACGAGAATTGCTTGGGAATAGAGGGTTTACTATCCTTCGGATAGACTTGTTTGTAAGTCCACGAGCCCGAAGAATTCTTCTTACAAAGTTAGCCAACATACTAGTCCGACCTTGAAATCCGTTAACTTCCACAGGTAAAGCGGAATAGAATCTCTTAGTATCAGTGTCCATAGTAGGTAATGGCATGTAAGATTTGTCGCCCTTCAAAATTAGGCGACTTTCGCGTGAAGTGTCAGAGTTGACAACTTTAGTTTCGCGTACCTCATGACTCTCACCTCCAAGGTAGGGGGCAGTCATCATCAGGCAAAGTATCATGAAAGTTAGTATCTCTATCATTTTATCACTCTTATAGAATGAGTGAACTCTCCCCGCGACCAAGGCAAAATGGCCGCAGGGAGGGGTTTCACTCACAAGCATATCCAATGTCTTGTGGGGTTACAACAGGTTATTCAGTAGTAGCTGATTCAGTTGTCTTCTTTGTCAGATGCCTTCTTGCGTCGAGAAGAAGGTGGTAGGGTCTTACCCTTTTTCTTCTTGCTCTTGCGTGGAGTAGTTTCCTTCTCCTTCAGGTCAAATGCACCACCTATGCTGTCAGTACCAAGACTGAGCATAGAGTTTGGGCTGGTAAACGACTGCTCGTAGTGCTCTTTCAAGCGAGCTACAAGGTCGGCCTTGTTACCGGATTTCTTAAGTCCGTTAAAGGCACAGTCGTCAGCCAAATCAGATTTCTTCATACCTTCGTAGTCAGGCATTTCTGCCATGTAGGCTTCCTTTGTTTTCACATTGGTAGCCTGGTTCTTCAGGTATGCTTCCACTTCTTCAGGAGAAGCTTCATTCTCATCAACTGGGTTCTCAGTAGGCGCATTTCTGCGGTTCTTCCGAGTGTTTGGTCCCATCGACTTGCCCTTCTTCTTATGCTTGTTAGGCTTAGAAGTAGGCTTGACACTTGCTATTGTAAAGGCTGAAATTGGCTCAGCCCTAAAGTTAGCTGGGTCTTTCACAAACTGTGGGTTTGTGTATAGTCCCATAACACGGTGAGGTGCTTGGTTAGGGTCTCTGCCCAATCCAACATTTATCATCGTGTAAAGTTGCCAAAGTCGTGTACGGCGATGCATAAGACTTCTAACATCCTTGTTGGACTCAGTCTTTGGCTTCGAGAACAGTTTAGGGTTCTTTGAATTCTGTATCATTTGTAGTGACACAGTATCGCCAGTGTACAGTTTAGTTGAGTAACCAGCTTTGATATTATCTAGGCCGTTTACGAAACCGTTATTGATTTGGTCTGGACTGCGGACACCGTTGGATGGACCCAACAGGTATCGTGCGCCAGCATGGTCATTAGCAACGACTTCGCTGCCCTTGACCTTCCAATCGGACATGTGTGATAGATGCCACAGCATAGTGACCTCAATCTTGTCCTTTTTGGTAGTGCGGGAAATTTGAATGTCCCAAGAGTGTTTCTCGGTCTTAATTTCCTTTAGCCTTTCTGCGTACACCGCTTCTTGCTTTTCAGCTAGTAGGGTTTCACGGTTAGGCATTGTTTTCTGCATTTCCGATGCGTAGGCACCAATAAAGTCTGCCTGAAGGTTTTTGAGCCTCTCAGCGACTGCTTGCGTTGCCTCTTTGAATGCGATACTTGTGGTATCGGCACCCGCGTCTTTCAGGGCAGTCAATGTGTTGCCCGTGTCACGGAATTGTCTGACAATGTTGCTAAGGTTTTCCTGAGGGACAGCTTCAAAGAAGCCCTTAGGGTCTTTAGCATACAAATTGTTCCATTCCTTAAGTTTGACACTAGCTTCAGCTTGTAGGGCTTCAGCGGTATGTGCCTCTAGGATGGAGTCATATGTTTCTGAATCGAAATTGTTAGCCACCTCTTGGAAGACATATTGCTTGAATGGAGGGTTTCCATTCTGATACATCAGTCCCCATAGGGCGAAAGTCACTGCCTTCTTACCCTTGTATTTGTGTGGCTTAACTGAAAGTTTGTAACCTGATTCTGCAATAAGGTCTTTCTGCTGGTTTAGAGCAGTGACGATATGTTTGACAGTGATAGTCAAGCTTGCCTTAGCAGCCTTCTTATCTGAACCCTTCAATTTCTTGAAGATTCCTGGCATTGCAGACCCCAAATTCATTAGTACATGAAGTAAGTAATAGACTCTAATAGAAGCGTCGAACCTCTTCAATTTGTTGAACTTCAGCACTCCTTCAACTTCTTCATTCAGAACTTGTTGGATGCTGTCTTGGCCTTTGTAGCATTGATGGTAAATTGTGTTAGCAATTTCCTTAGCTGCAAAGAATGGGGTTTGAACTCCGAGCTGTTTCCAAGCAGTGCGTTGCTGGTCAGTACCCGGTGGACCTTTTCGTTGACTTCTTTGCGTAGCGCTTCGGAAGTCACCAAGGTCAGCAGAACGAGAGCACTTGGCCGTGCGCCAAAGATTTTTTTTCTTCTCGTTCTTGTTGGGTTTTCTGACAGACCAGCGACTCCAATGGGGATTTACCCCATTTTCTTTCGGCATACGCTGTTGAGCGTCGTTGTCTGCGTTTGTTCGGTCATTGTTCACTACTTTTGGGTCTGTTGAGCCGACTAGCGCGAAGCCACCCAGCAAAAACAAAACCAAAAGCAAAATCATGGTTTTCTTTATTTCGTTTATCACGGTATATCACCTTATTCGCTTCAATCCATAGCTAGGATTTCGTCGATGATTTGAGTCCAAGGGAATCTTAAGTTTCTCTCGATTAACTCATCAATTGTGGTCTCCACAGCGGCTTTATCTGTATAGTACTTGAAACAGTGAAATTCTATTCCTTCATTCATACAGACCTTAGCCATAGCGTAGGCCTCCATATCCACAGCGTCAAATGCTGGGATAAGGTCGGAAGTTTCTGAGTAACCGTTAGTGTTATCTCCACTTCCGCAAATCAACCCTAATGGTGTGTCCATTGAGGTGTTGACAAAGTTACCACTTTCATCGAAATTGATGAAAATGTATTTTTCTTCGGGAGTTTGATATTGTGCGTAGTTAAAGCTACGACAGTCCATATCTCTCTCGACGAAGGTTGTTATGCGCGAGTATGTTTCCAACTCTTGCGTGTGCGTACCAGCACATCCGATATTGATTACACGGTCATAGTAACCGACAATATCATTTGTCCCGTTAGACGCATTGTTTTTCCCGATTCCAGTGTATAGCAAAGCAATATTATTGTCTGCTAACTTTTGTCTATCGGAGTCGCTCAGGGCTTCTGTTTCGTTATCCCAAGCAACGAGTATGACAGTTTTCTTACCAGTCACTTATTACCTTAGAGGTCACGAAGTTTTTTGATTTTAGCCTCCCTCTTTTTACGGGCAGCTTGTCTCTCAGCTTCGCGTCTATCCTCTTCAGCTTGTTTTTTTATTTGAGCAAGCTTATACTTATGCTCTTTTTCTATTACCCATTCTTCACCTTGTATTTCAACAGCGATGTGTCGATGACAAGGAATAGTGTCAAAAGGAGCACAAGCACCTGCTGGCACTCCCATCATCTTTCTAGGTTCAGGGTAAGTAATATCGCTCTCTATTGAAGCGATTGTTTTATACAGCTCAAGCATTTGCTCGTCTGTTAAGCTTTTTCCATCTCTTACTTGACGGAAGTAGGTTAAACCTACATGTGTTATAAACAATTTTTCAGACACTTATATATCAACAAAAAAAACCGGGGTAGTTTTTGACGCTACCCCGGTAGTTTTTGTAAGTACATTATCATCCAACTTCCGCGCACCACTGAACCCCCGGCTCTATCCGGTAGGGTCCGCCAATGTGGGCGTATATTAGTCTCAGCCGTAAGGCTGGTAGCTGGATTTCTGTTTCTCTCCGAAGAGAGCTAATAAATTACTGTGCGACTTTACCCACCATCCTTACGGTGATAGGTACGCTGGGCTTAAGCCCTATTTTAGTCTCAAGATAATGTACAGACTCGATAAATCGAGTCCAAGCGTGTGTGGTAAATTGTGTGTGTGCGTAATGCACTTAATCTTCCAGTTGGAGGCACTTCTAGTTAAAACTAGTATACCATACAGGTTGTCCAACAACCTTCCAATCAGTATTCATCACTCACTAATCCAAGTCTTGGGCCCCCGGTCCGGTCGAACACGGTTGCAGGGGCAGTCTGTTTAAGCCAAAAGGCGCAATCCACAGACTTTGGACTTGGGCGATTTTTACCTCGCTTCTAGGTAAGAGGGTGTGGAGCCTTCTTACCTTACTTTGCCTAGAATTAGCGCAGCACATTGGACCAAAGTCCTCATATCCTCCCTTGTCATATCAATAGACTGAGGCGTTTATACTGCTTTCTGTAATGGCAATTCTGACCGCACCAAAGGGTGTATTCAGTCATTTCTAGCGCAGCTAAAGCTGCAATCACATCACTTGTTCATATCGCCCTCTCATATCCTTAGAAGGGTTGGGGCATTGTTTTAACAAGTCTATTTGTGTTTCCACTAATCTCGGTTTGGGGCTAGGACACTGGTGTCTCCCTCGACTGCACCTTGCGGCGGTCATCTTATCCCCATGCCGAGGGGGAAGCGGGTTTTGCTACCCTGGGGTCTCCCCCGGTACCTACGCCCGCTTCATATTGTAGCGACGCCAAAGGTAGTACTACCTAGGCAATCTATTTACCGCTACTGATGCAACAGCAGGGCAGGCAAACGCCCTGCTGTCACGGTCAATCTCTGTACTTAAACAGGTTAAGCCCCCTGGAATCCCGAAGCATTCCGAGGGGCATTTACAATCCGCAGATTGTATCAGTTCATAGTCCAACATAGTTGGCTCATCTTTAGTTAGTTGATGCTTATGACCAAATTGCTGCTCGGCGCTTTCTGCGCTCAAGAGCTTCTTCGTCAGCTTTAACTTCTTCAGGAGTTCTTAGGTCCTTTTTCAGCTTGTTGATTTTTGAATCGGTCATTCTAACTGTCGTTTCAAGCTTGTCGGCTTGAGCACGGGCGGCTCTTTGAGAGTTTTGGATTTCACCAAATAGCTCAGCAGCACCGCTTAGGTTACCTTTTGCTCCGTGAAAGCGGTTCTTAGCCGCAGTCATCAGCGCAGTTATTTCAACAATTGAAAGCTTTGACCAAGCCTGGTTGTCTTCTATATCGATTTCCAGGTTTTCCTTTTTCTTTTGAAGGTCAAGCATTTCAGCATTTTTCTTTTCTCTTTCTTCGTTTTCTAACATGGTTTTCACACCTGAAGCAAGGAGTCCTTGCTTCATATTGTAGCGACCCTGAAGGTAGTACTACGCTAACATTCGTTGCTCTATTACAACCCAGCCTTCGGCGGGGTTAGGCAAGACTTCCTTCTTACCTAATGACCAATAGGATAAAGTCTCATTTGAACCAATTTTGCGCTCAGTATGCTGCCATGTAAACTGAGGTCGCTTGCGAAGTAGGTTAATCAAACGCGCTGATGTAATACCATCTTTGGTACGGGCATTATACCAGTCCCTAATCTGATGAAAGGATAGTACATCCACACCGTTTTCTTCTTCATACACCTTGAAACACTTCTCAAGGTTCATTACTGTCCTCTTAAATTTCGCCACAACTATTCCTCTTTATTCAATAGGCTATGCTGATACTCATTTAGAATACGCGCAAGAGTCTCCCAAGTGGACTCATTGTTAATTTTGAAGTCCTTTAGTCGTTGAATATCGTACTTACGGACGCGAATTGCGCTCATAGAGTCCGCTGTGCCCATTAATTATGTGCAGCTTCACGGTGCATATAAGCATTGTGAACCGTTACATAGTCATTTCACCAACACTTAGGTTTAAGGTCAGACTGAAGCTGATTAGGTATTATGGCAGAAAAGCAGACTTTCACCTATTATCTGACAATTGACATTGAGGCTATGAATGACGAATCAGCTATGAAAAAGCTAGAAGCATGGGTTGAACCTACCCTTGCACTAAAGAAGAATGCTGACCTAAACCTATCAGCTATCGAGTTTGACGAGCCTGAAGAAGGAGAGGAAGTAGCAGAAGCAGAACCCTCTATTGTCAAAGCAGCGATGAAGACAAAGAAGCGCCCGGAACTAAAAATCCCCGAAAAAGACGACTTTGACTACGATAACATCCCTGATTGGGAAGAAATCGGAGAAGATAAGCCGAAAAAGGCCAAAGTAATCTTGCCTGGTGTTGGCGAAGACGACGACGAGCTGAGCGGACTGCTTGATGGTCTTGACGATGACGAAGAGGAAGAATCTGAGGAAGATGAAGATGATGACTGGGACTGGGATGACGACGAAGAATGGTGATACACCTTCTCCGTTTGGCTCTGTATTTCAAATTCAAGAGCTAGAAGACATGAAAAACAGGTTTAAGCTTGTTTTTGTCGCATTCATCATAGGCGCATTTTACTCAGCCCTTTCACTAGTAGTCCTAGAGCTTACTTTATCTGATATACTAATTATGCTAGGAACCCTGTTCTTAGGATATAGAAGTGTCAAACTTAGTGATGAAATTAGCGAAATCAAGCAGTACCTTCATGGTGAGGGAGTACTTGCCCTAGAATAATGCACTATCTAATGCCGAATCACAAGGTGCTGTCTCCAGCTGAGACAGAAGCGGTACTAAGTGCATATTCTATCACAATAGAAGAGATTCCACCACTAATATACGACGACGCGGCTTTGGCTCATCTTCGTATGAAGGGAGAAGATACCCCAGTAGGCTCAGTAGTCGAGATAATGGTGGTAAGAACCAAATTCAACGATACCGACAGCGACGACCCCGAAGACCGTTCAAAGGTGAAGTATCGAGTCATAAAGAGGGTTTGATATGGAGTATGAGGTTTGGACTGACGGCAGTTGTATCAAAGAAAGAGACACAGACAGCAAAGGAGAATGCGGAGCTGGTTATGTCATTGTCGAAAAGGACACGGGGAACATATTACACCTACATGGAGAGTATATTGGGATAACAACTAACAATATGGCCGAGTTTACCGCCGTCGAGTTGGCTTTAGAAGATTTAGTGTCAAGAAACCTAGGCCCTAGTGTGCATATTTTGATAGTAAGTGACTCTAAGATGGTAGTCGAGGGGCTTTCTGACAATTACAACATAAGAGAACCCAATCTAGTCAAGGCAATAGCAAGGATAAGAAAGCTAGAGGATAAGTTAAATGGTGTGCCTCAGTATCAGTGGGTAAAGGCGCATGTAGGCACCGAGCTAAACGAAATGGCTGACTGGCTTGCCTATACAGCTGCGAGGGGTTGAAGTGGTAATACAAGGTCCTGAATTAGAGACACCCTTAGTAACAGGGTTCTATTGGTACTTTACTAACGACGAGCTTATTGAAGATGGAAGCAAGATAGTAGCAAATTTTGAGGTTGATACTGTAAAGTGGGTACCTAGGACAGAAAGCGAAGCCTACCGCTGGTACATGTATTCGCCAAGTGCTGCACCACTTAGGGCAAAAACCGGCCTTTTGACTATCTGTAAGGTCTCTAACATCCCATATGAGAGTACAGCGAGGTTTCTAAACGAGGAACCGGAACCGGATGATTGGCTTTACACCGAGATAATAGATGCTTCTGAGGTGTTGAACCTAGAACCTAACTACGACGGGTACTCAATAGAGGGGCCAATATCTGCCATGTTCGCAGTAACACCGAAGACTGACTACACGCTTCACGAGATGACAAAGCAAATCTCCGCTATACAACATGGTATGATGGGGCCTGAGGAAATAAAACGACTAAGTGGAGATAGAGTAATTCGCCATGCGGAAGTATACGAAACTGCTAGAGAGACTTCAACTATGCTCCCTGGTATTCCTGACCCCATTCATGGAGGGGTAGCAGACCGCAGATTAGGTACTTACAATAATGACGCTTGCTTTACCTGCGGACATACTGGTAACGAAAACCGAACAAAAGCAAATAGCTGTCCTGGGCACTTTGGTAGGATAAACCTAGCAGTATCAGTACCTAACTACATGTACCTAACAGGGAATATCGACAGCTCTCCACTAATCAAGACTCTCAAGTACACCTGCCGTAGTTGTAACGAAATAGTGTTACCCGATGATGTTCTAAACCCTCTTATCGAGAATGCCAAGAAGATAATGTATGAAAACAAGTTTACTAGTCCTGATGGATTTGCGTTAATTTGGAGTGCGCTAGATGCTGCATACGAAGCCTATTACAAAGAAGGAAAGACCAACTTAGGCCCATATCAATTATCACAAGGCGGACCAGTACCTACTCCATTAACTACAAAGGTCAATCACTGCCCTCGCTGTGGTGAAAAGTCACCTATACTCCAGTTTAAGATGAAATTTGGCTTTGGGAGAAGGGGAGAATTCTTCCCAAAGGCAGGGAAAAGACCAAGAAATGAGTTCCCACGAAACCAAGTTACACGCTATCAAGAAGTAGCAGACTCACTAATGGCAGTACCAAACGACCAAGCACTAGCCATGGGTTTCAATACTGCCATAAACCCAAGTACAGGAGAGCCACACTCTCATCCTGGCTATATGTTTTGGACATACTTCCCAATTGCACCTAACAACATACGCCCACCTCAAAATAGTCCAACGGGTGGTTTAGACATGAATGACCTCACTAAGTTGTACATGAATGTAGTAAAAGCTAACCAAAAGCTATTGGATTTAGTTGACGATTCTCAGAAGTTTGCGAGAAGTGAATCTATCTTATTCAAAGCCTGCACACAGGCACTTAGCCACCAAACACCGTATGGAACACCTGCTATTTCTCAAAAGTTTGGCGGAGATGGAGTAGTTAACTCCGCATTAGAGGGACTGTATGACAGAATCAAGCCACCTGGCCAAAAGAAGAATCACATCAGAAGAATAAACCAGTCTAAGATTACCGAGCATACTATGTATTCAGTTATTACACCCAACCCTGATTTAAGGATAGACGAAGTTGGTGTTCCTATTGGTGCTTGTATTCGTATGACGGTTCCTGAAGTAGTAACCGAAGACAACATAGAGTGGCTTAGAGAGGCAGTAATTATTGGTAATCCATATGAAAGAAAGTCTGTTAACGCGTTAAGCGACTGGGACATAGAGAAGTATTTTGGCGGTGCTAAGTACATAGAGCCACTTGGACCTACTAAGTATTTGAAGAACCTTCAAGACGAACCAGGAGGGATTCTAGACCCCTTTGCCGTTGATGAAAGAGGGCGCCAACAGTTTTCAGATGCACAGACTACATGGTATAGGGAGATACTTAGGGGAATTAACGCAAAGTACTACAATAAGGAAGACCAAGGCGGTAAAGAGCAAGAAATAGCATTAGCTAGGAAAGAATACCGATATGAGTTTGCATCTAACATACGCAGACTATGGGCTATGCAACTAAAACCAGGAGATATTGTACATAGGTGTCTTAGGAAGCACGACATGATTATGTTCAACCGTGCGCCTTCTCTCCACCGTCAAAATGTAATGGCTGGTAAAGTAATCCCACTAAAGCAGAAAGCATTTTCCTTCAATCCCACCATCTGTGTTCCTTTCAACGCTGACTACGATGGAGATGCGATGAAGTGCTTTGTACCACAGTCACCCGAAGCTATCCAAGAGTGTAAAGACATACTAGATGTAAACAAGCAAATTATCCACTCTCGCTACGGCAGGCCTACTATTGCTTCTGACCAAGATGAAACATCAGGTGCTTACTTGCTTACCTTCCCTAACAAAGTAAAGGCAGGCACATTCGACGGAAGAATAGGCTATGATAAAGACGGTTATGTTTACTTTACTAGAAAGTCGTTAATCGAAATGCTAGGACTAGTCTATACAAGAGACGACGAAGGCAATATCAAGTACCTAACAGAACTACCTGAGCCTGATTTCAAGAAAATATACTACACTGGTAAGTCAGTAGTATCTATGTTTATCCCTGAAGGAATTAATTGTGATTGGGAAGATTCAACAGGCGCACCTGTTTCTATCCGCAACGGCCAATTACTTCACGGTACACTAGACGCAAAGGGTGTAAAGAATGGCTCTATGGTTCTAGGCGCAGCATTTGTCTATCACTTCAACTATGAGCTAGGAATTAGAAAGTTAGCGGAGTTTATTGACCATGTTAACCGTCTATTCTTTGCGGCTCACCTGTATGTAGGATATACTATTGGTATCGAAGATGTTTCGCTAAGGGACCCTGAGTTCCTTGAAAAGAAAAAGAAGTTATACAATGAAGCTAATGAAAAGATAGGAATACTCACTGAGGCTTTCTTCAATAAAACACTAGAGGAACTTCCTGATGAATACTTTGAAGAAAATTCCCGCCATTGGTTGTCTTATGACCCGCATGGGTGGATGGAGCTACAAGTAGCAGATATTACTGGAGACTTCGATGAGAAAATCACAAAGCTCACCAAAGAATTACAAGGTACCGCTAACCAAATGAACATAGCAGTAGTTTCAGGCGCTCGTGCTAAGAATCTAAACATTCAGCAAATGTCAGGTGCTTATGGGCAAGTGTCAATAGGTGGAAGTAGGCTAATGAGTGGTAACAAGGTAGGTCGACTACTACCGCACTTTTCAGGAGGGTATTCAGTAAGCGGTAGTTATGAAGACCACGCAGACCCTGAGTTTGAACCAATCGTTACTCAAAATAAACCGGACTATTCAGGCGCAGCATTTGGATTTGCAGAACAAGCCTATTCTGAAGGCCTGTCTCCTGAAAATTATTTCTTAGCTTCCGCAGCTGGTAGGCGCTCAAGTATGGAGTCTTCTATGGGTGCCATCCAGGACTCAGGTTATCTAGAGCATCGCGTTAAACGCGCGTCCGAGAATCTAATGATAGACGATAGAGGATATTTAGTAAACCTGAGACTGGGCAAGGTTTTGTCGTTCCAAGTTGGTGAAGATGGCCTTCAACCATTCCACGCGAGAGGTCCTGACAACCCACATGGACTTTCACTTTCTCTTCAACCACATTTCTTGTCACAGCTGTGTAAACATGGAAACACGCTTGGGGACCATTGTGACACATGTCAAAACGGAACAACATACAGAACGACCCCGACAATGAAGAAATTACCACAAAATATTCTGTCAAAACTGACAAAAAAATTAGAGACGAGAGAAATAGAAGACGCGGCAGGTTACTTTAGACGCGCTTACGAGTACTACATCGAGAGTAAAGCGCGACCAGGAGAAATGATTGGCGCGACAGGTGCCGCGAATGTAGGGGAACCGGTTACACAAGCTGGGCTACGCGCGTTCCACGGTGGAGGTAAGGGAACCGTGCCTACTACGGACAGGATTATTCAGTTGCTAGATTTATCCCAGTCAGCTATCAAGCAACCTGTGACTAAGTTTTATCTCAAGGATGAGTACAACAATGAAGAGACAGCCAAGAGCTTAGCTAACTTCTGCTCAACTCTTTTCCTTGATGATGTTGTCAAAGTTTTCAAATATCTCCCTGAAGAAAGAGGAATCGACATTGTATACGATGCCCAAGTCATAGATACCTTCGACCTAGACCCTGACTTTATCCGTGATTACTTAGCTTTCAAGGGAAACAACCACCAACCTAAGTTTACAGTTAATGAAACAAGTACAGGACTTAGAATCAGGACTATGGGCTCACCACCATACATAGATATCGACGCTTACTTACTAGTTCTTAGAGAGTCATTAGGTAAGTATCAGATTAACGGACTAATTAACGGAGGAAGAGGATTCGCAGACTTTGGTCCACATCCAGCAGGCGGAAAGGACAGGTGGAGTGTATTCATCAAAGGCCCAGCTAAACCCTATCCTGGCGCAGCTAACCCAATGATGGAGAATGCTTACGACTTGATAGGAGAATACTACGATGAGTACCTTACTGTATGTAATGACCCATTTTGGGTTGCTCACGAGTATGGTCTAGAAGCCGCCCTTTCGTGTGTAAAGGAAGTGTTCAACCAACAGATGAATTCTAAGAGAGGCTTAGGAGAATTAGACTTGAGGTATATTGATGCCCTTATCGACAACATGGGTAGCACTGGCTATTTGTCAGGACTAGGTAAAAGCGGACACATGGTATCTAATTCCACATCACTAATCGGTGGTATAGGTGGAGAAGACCCCGGAATGTCACTGCGAGCACACCCTATTATGGGTACATATGACGAGCTAGCGGGTATGGTCGAAGCAGTTACCGCAGGGAAAGACCTAGAGATAGGAAAGCGCTACATAGAAAGGAAGTCGTCTAAAGAATAACGCTTCTTCTCGTATAGTGCATCAATATCCCAACCCATACCATAGTAAATGTTCTCAACTTTCTTGATTACATGCTTCTCCGCCAAAAGGGCATAGTCTAGGGTATAGTCGGCTATTTGCTCTAACTCGTAAAAGCCAACCCAGCCATCTTTGGGTAGCGCAGTCGGGCCATCGCATACATGAGTCCAACTGAAAGAGTCGCCCTTGTCTAGCTTCAAGAATCCCTTGGACTCATCAGCAAGAACATCATTATGGAACAGGGCAGCAGTAGCAGACCAATACTTCTTGGCATAGCAAGCATCGTCATCGTCACGCTGGTCACCTGTTTTAGGCTCAGGACATTCACCGCAGTCGCAGTGCTTTTCATACGCCCAATGCCAATCCATGTGATGTGGTAGCCACTTGTTGAGTTTAGCGTTAGCAACCAATTGAGAATCCTCGACTTCGCCTTTGCGCACTTCGCTTACTAATTGCTTGATACTATCTTGGATTTCTCTTGGTGATTCACCGTTGAAAATACGACCAAGAGTCTGCAACTGAATGTTACGACCAATAGGCGCAGTGTTAGTTTGCTTTGCTTCCATTCCTGACATTTTCCTGGAAACTTCAGGCCAACCATCTTCGGAGAAGTCAAGGTTAAGGAATCCCTTTTTGTCATCCCACGCCTTACGACCCGCATATCGGTTCTTCTTGGCGATGAAGTATTTGTCCATGATAGCCTCCAACTCAACTACAACCTTGTCAGTGCGAAGGTCGGCTTGAACATGGTCAGTCAGAACCTTAGCAAGTGCGATAGATTCATCGTAAACTTTCTCTTGAGTCCATTCTTTAGGCATAGTAACGAAGATAGAGTCAGTGTGTCCGAATACTACCTTGAACCCTGCTTCTTCTGCCTTTGCTTTGATAGATAGAAGTGCATTACGACCACCCATAGTAATTGTCTTAGCAATATCAGGGTCATACCAGGAAAACTTAGGGAAGGCCATAATTCCATAGAAAGACGCCCTCATTCGCTTTACTGAAAGCTGCATAGCATTCCACTTACGAGCTGCATTCTTATCACCAGCAGCTTCGGCTTCTTTCAGCTTTGCTTTGTATTCATCTCTTTGCTCGTCAAGGCGAAGAACCATCTTAGGTAGTACACCAACAGGGTTCTTACGGAAACGCAC
>MDTA01218325.1_pt1 | contig 17338 bp, 9 predicted proteins | sample 811151 | NCBI WGS metagenome assembly MDTA01 (sample SAMN05326648, study PRJNA326480) | marine metagenome | isolation source: seawater | place: Indian Ocean: South | collected 2010
CACGTATTCAGCAATAACAGCTACAACTACAGCTCAAGCTTCATATCACTACAGCGTAAATACTTCTGGTGGAGCCGTAACGTTAAACCTACCGGCACTAAGTGGTGTAACTGCGGGTTCTGAGATTAGAGTAAAACTTAAGACAGCAGGTAACACGCTTACTCTCGATGGAAATTCGACCGAGACAATCGATGGTTCCGAAACGTACACTTTGACAGTACAGAACCAATCAATAACACTAGTAAGTGACGGTTCAAGTAACTGGGAGATTATATAATGAGTCATAATAAGATTACAGTAGCAAGCCAAAGCCCTAGCTCAAGCGGTGATATCAGTTTAGGTTTAAACAATCTTAGTAATGTGTCAATTGGAACATTGAATTTAAATGATGTGCTTAAATACGATGGTTCTAATGTTGTAAACGGGTCATCACCAGCGTCTTCGTTAAATTATTTACTGATAGGCCAAGGTGAAACAAATGCATACTCAAACAGTGGGGCCTCCTCTATTGGAGCGGGCGACACTTTAAGAATATATGATACATCTCCGATAAATACCATAAGCGGAGCTTCATTAACTAAATACTCCTCCACAGATTGGATAGAGTCATTCACTTTACCTGCGGGAAACTATCAAGTAATTAGTCAATTTAATGTTAGTTTTAGCTTAAGCGGTTATGCCTCTGTCAGTATAGAAGATGGGTCAGATAATTCATATACGCATAGAGTAGTTATCGGTGATAATGCCGACTCACTTCAAGCGGGAGCGGCAACGTCTCTAGTAGGTTATTTTGAACTCTCTTCTACTACTACTTTACACTTAGAATTAAAAGCTGTTTCTAATTTAGTTATTGCGGCTAATCAGGGCGATACTATATCTGAACAGACTTTCGTTTTAATTATAAAGTTGAGTTAGATTTATGAGTCACAATAAAATTAAAGTTGCGGGACAAGAGCCTAATTCAGCGGGTGATATTAATTTTGCTTTTGAAGATTTGAGTGATATTAGTGTTTCTTCTCTTTCAGAAGACCAAATCTTTCAGTACAACGGCTCTAGTTTCGTTAATACTACTTTATCTAGTTCACTAGACACAAGTAGTAAATTTACAGTCTTTGCTAAAGAAGGTGCTTTTTTTAACTCGTCAGGTGATTATGAAGTTAACGATTATCTCTTTCTCGCAAGAGATACTATGACAGGTAGAACTAAGGCGTATACAGACTCTTCTTTTATCACAAGTAATTCTGCTACAGCGAGTAATACAATAAAGAGCAATATTAAATTTTTCGAAAGTATAGATATATTACAAGCAGGTACTTATCTTTGTATATGCTCAGTGCCTCTTAAATCTGATGATGGGGGTTATACTATTAGATGGCATTCTAATGCGGGGGGCTTTGGTGCTAAATCTACAATACATTACACTAACAACAGCGGATCTTTAGTAGTCGGTATAGTTACATCACCTGCTAATGATGTTTTAAGGCTAGTAGTAGAGTCTATAGACGGTACGGTAACCGCTCCCAGTTATAATAATAATAGAAGTTTTAGTTTTCATATTTTTAAATTGTGAGGTTATAATGTGGATTAGAGTTTTAACAAATAGCGATATAGTTGTAGGAGATGTGTTATCTTTCGATACAGGCTCTCAAACTTGGTCAAAAGCTAGTTCGATGACAACTCCGTTGGGGGTTGCGAGAACTAGTGCTGCATTAAAAATAGGTTCTGATAGTGATTATGTTGTTGAGATGGTCATGCAAGGGCAAGTTTTAGCAAGAGCTTCTAGAGATATACCTAATCAAGGTGGGGAGCTAAATGTTGAAAACGGCTCTGTTTATGTAGATAATGGGGCTGATCACGAAGGAATTATTGCACCCAATGCTCTCGATTCTCCTGATAGACTAGCAGGAGATCTTGTTACAGTAATAATAAGGTGAGTCAACATATACTCTATTACTTAAGGAATTTAAAATGCAATCAATAGACGCCTCTATACTTGGCACTTTAGCAGCATTAGCTGCTTTTCTATATACTTATATAAAAGATAGACATGAACATGGTAAGGCTCTAGGTAAGCTAGAAGAGCGAGTTTCTAGACTAGAAGCTAGAGACCAAGCCATCGAGCAGTTGTCTGAGACCGTTACAGGTCTCCGCGTCCATCTTGCACGCATAGAGGCGGAGCTTAGTACTGTATCCGAATGGGTAAGGCAGCAACAGCAACAGCAATCTAATAATAAATAGATAGAGCAAAAGGAAAATCTAGTGAGTGATAATAAACTACCTCTAAAGAGTAAGAAGTTTATAGCGTATCTAATAGCGGAAGCAGGGTGGAAAATACTTCTTATTTGGATTTTGATTGATTTAAAGTCTAAGTTCGATCATTATTCTTTTATTGTAATACTAACGCTCGTAATTGTTTCAGGGTTTATACAAGTAGGGTATATTCTAGGACAAGCTGCCCTAGATAAATACACTTACTTGACCGAAAAAGCCATGGATCAAGAAAAAGAAGAAAAGAAAAATGTATAAGATTATCTTAGGACTTTTTAAGGATTCTAAAGTAGATCCTGCTTTAGTTATCGGAAGCATAATACTAGTTAGTATGTGCGGTTTATTCTATTTAGGATTCACTTTTGGCAAGGACGCAGGCTTTATTCCTAAAGCTGAACTTTGTAAGGAAGAAATCATAAATGCTTCCGAATGTAACGAAGATCTAATTTCATGTAAAAAAGATTTTTTAGAGTGTAAGGTTAAGCTAGATACTCGATGTGAGTTTGATAACTGTTTAGGTGAATGTGCACGACAAGTACGTGATGCAATTAATAATTATGAAAAATTAAAGAAAAAAATTAATTGCGGAGAGTGATATGCTATTTATTGTAATACCTTTATTATTTACCCCATTTACTCAAGTTATCCCTATAGGATCTAGCGGAGAGCAGATTAAGGGTGAACATTACGCTGCAAGTTCTATTATACATTCTGAAGGTATGCTCGTATCAATGGGCGATTGGTATGTAATAGATCAAACAATGCGTTCAACTGTTCGAAACTGTAAGGCTGTAATAGAAAAGTCTATTACGCACTGTAAGGAAGATTTAGATACTCTTAATAAAGAATGTAAGGATCATTCTCCTGATCAACAAGCCATTATAGATGCAATTACACTTGATAATACAAAATTAAAAAAAGAGCTAGAAGAGTCCAAAAAAAGTGGTAAGATGCTAACTTATATATCAATTGGAGCAGGAATTGTGACAACAGGGCTTACAGCCTATCTTGTAGTTAAATAGTATTTATAGCATTCTTACTCTATGATATACTAAGTCAAACATAGAGGAGAATAGTTATGGCATTTATTGGTGATTCTTGCGTATATTTAGGAAGCCCTGATTGGTATATAGGAGATCCCTTATCTTATTCTCCAACTATTAGTGGAGTTTATCCTGGTAATGCACAGTATGGTATTAATGCTACTGCACGTATAGATGCTACGGCTGCACAAACTTTAGATCCATTAGATGACGTACTATTTTATGATTGGAATATTGTAACAGCTCCACCTAAATCTTTAAAAAAGTTTAACATTGTAAGTGAGGGAAAAGAACTACTGCTAACGTTGGATGAAATTGGTATATATGGGATAACACTAATTGTTTCTGGTGCAAACGGTGGTTGTAGTCATACGGTTTATAGTGTAGTTGTATCACAGCCATTTAGTGCAGCGTATGAATCACAACAAATGTACTCCGTAGAATGGATATGGAATACATTACCAGACTTTTGGAAAACACTACCACAAAAAAATAGACTATTAGTAGAATCTTTGTGGCGTGGCGTGCAACAAATTATGGGTGGAGAGTATTTAGACGTACTTAACACTAAAGACAATAAGAGTATTGGCACGATACAAGATCGAGTTATACGTAAGTGGTTAAAACTAGATCTAAAAATACCTATATCTGATACAACATTTATGCTGACAGAATTAGATGAAGTATATCAAGGTAGTACATTAAACAGCAGTAATAACTTTTTAGAGTCTATTGTACTAAACTCAGAATTTATAAATAATTTAGATATAACTACAAAAGCTACTATTGTTAATAGCAGAGCAATAATACTAGACAAATTTAGTGGTCAAAATTTTGATTCAGCTAAATCCGCTACTCTTTATTTAGATAGCGGTGAAATAATAGAAAATACGATAGGTCTACCTATTCAAATAGGAAATACTCAAGGATTAAGCTTATTAAGTCCTGTAGTGCTCACTGATCAAAGAAGTTTTCCTGTATCCTGTAAAGTAGTTATTAAATCACCTTCTTACAATGAAGTAGGATTATTGGAAATAAATGATGAGTTTTCTTCAGGGTTTTTAAAGTCTAGCAATAAATTAATTATTCAAAGTGGTAGAGTCACTAGCGATGACACCTATACTGTCAAAAGACCATTTCAGATTATAGTAAAACAAGCTGAATCTTTAGGCGTATCAGTTGGTGATATAGTAGAAGCACAATTGACAGACCAGAACAACAACTATGTTAAAATGTACTTTGATGTTTCAAGCTGCGTAAATAATTATGTAGGTTTAGCTCCCCGAGAATCAATTCGAGATTTTGTTACTAGAGCTGTTACAAAATTAGAAGGTGATGTCGTTAAAAGTGAAATTATAGACTTAATAATGAGTTCTGTAGTCAATTCTTATTGGAAAAATAGATATTTATATAACTGGTTAAGTAGCGAAGATTATTTAGAGTTTGGTATTAATAGTAGGTACTATAGAAAATATACTATAAGTGTAAATGCTATATACCGCAGACATAAGCTACCGTCTCCTCCAGATGTTACTAACATAATAAAATTAACTGAGCGTACCGAGCGTTTTTTAATTGTAGATAATAAGATTATTACTGAAGGTGGTGAAGAAAATCCAGTAACAAGATCCCCGCTAGAGTTATATGAAAACTTAGATTTTTATTTACGTCGATCTACAGACTACGGCGTTGGTTTATTTTCAAAACAAGAAAATCTTAATCTTTTTACATCCACTAGATTTGATTTTAATTTTGCAAACGTTATTCCAGGAGATATTTTAGAAATAAGTGCAGGACAAGGGGTAGGATCTTATACTGTTGTATCCGTAAACAAGAATAGCGTAGTAGTAAATCCTCCTTCTAACTATGAATTTTTTGATGCTGAATTTAAAATTTCACCTTCGGCAATACGAAATAACTTTACTGATTATGTTATATTTAGAAAAGGCATTATACCTAACGATTTAGTAGAGTCCTTATGGTGTGAGAACGCTATATATGATAACAATTTTGCTGTAGAAAACAACTTTGGAAAACTTGTAAGATTTACTTATGATGATTGGTTACGATTTGGTATTACTGCATCTTACAAAAATACTATTGTAGGGCTATTATTAGGCAGACTTACATCTCCTTCTGTAAAAAACATAGAATTTATAACAAGCATTATATCAGGAATACCATTTAATAATTATGACTCTATTGTTCATAAAATAGATTTTGATTATGAATTAGATCAACTAGGCCGAGAAAAAATAACAAGAGTTTTACTCGAAGAACTAGACTCTGCAGGTAATCCAACACAAAGATTTAACACTTATCTAATACCTGCAACTAATGAATTAAGAAATCCTGATTATTCTGGAATTAGTGTAAATGATTCTACAGGAGGTAGGTATAAGGTAGGAGACATAGTACCGGCTTATACATCATTAGGATTAGGTGTAATTGTAAATGATTTATATGAGCAGGATTGGCTAAATAATTTTGACGATGTTATAGATAGACATAGGTTTGGTGTTACACTAGACGTAGATTCTACAAAAATACTTTCTTCCAAAACTATAGAGTTTTTGCTTCAATTCATTACTGAAATAAAGCCTGCCTACACAGATTTTATACTAAAATTGTATAAGTATTTAGTAGATTTTATAGAAATTCAAAGCAGGGTATTTCCTAAACTACGCCAAAAATTTTTTGATAACCCTTATAGATTACGAGGTGTAGCAGATATATTTGATGACATTGTGCCAGATAGGATGATTAGAGATGAATCTGTTCACGTGCCTTTATCTACTTGGTTACCCAGAGATGGGAAGTTAATAAATCTAGGAAACAATTCTTTCTCACTAGAGTCTCACACTGGAGGGTTTTCAAATCCTTTAAATGTACAGGGTTTTAGTTTAAATTATCCTAATCAGCCGTGGATTAGTTCTGGCGATTTAGTATACTTACGTAATTTAGAGAGTATATTTAAAATTTCAGAAGTTGTTTCAGACACTAAATTGTTACTTACGGGACATAGACTAGATTTAGGTAACCTTCCCTTATTAAATGAGTCTATGGAAAATATTTCTTTTTACGTAGGAAGGCACAGAAAAGATATTTTGTATAATGCTATAGTACAGAATATATCACCTGACGAGTATATAGATTTTACTATAATTGGAGATTCTGCTAATGACTTAGGAATTGGCGATATAATTATACTAAAAAATACAGAGGGAGTAATAAGCAAACCGTTACGTATAATTAACACGGACTTGGAAACAAATGTGCCTAAGATAGAAACTTATCCTTTAAAAGAAGCACATATAAATGGGAAGTGCGAAATAGCACTGTATAGATATCCTTTAATAGACAGAGTATTATATGACGGACCGTGTATTACTAAAGTTATACATAATCAGAGAGAATACCCTATAATTGAATTAGTAAATAATAATGCTTTATTTTTAGGTGTACAACCAGGAGACAGATTTACTTACTTAAGACACTCGGGAATAATTACTTACGTAGGATTAAATGGACATATCGGTATTCATCCACCCATTAGATCAAATTTAGATTTAGATGAAGAACACTTAGAAAGAGCTTTAGATGGAAATATAAAAATTATACGAAATAATACTAATATTGGGGATGACGATTTGGATGAGCATGAGTATTCTATAAATTCTAGTACCATGCTTAGATTTGGTAAGATACCAATAGATGTAATACAAGGAATTGTTACTGTTAGTCCCCAATACCCTAACCACAATAAAACGCTTTTTCCTGGCGACATAGTTAAGATGGACTTAGATAATATTAATCATGGTGAAGGTGCCGGTATTGTAAGAATTATTTCGCCCGTTTCTGAAACACTCAACTTACCGAACAATGTTGAATACTACTCAACCCTATCTAAAAACGTTAGTGTTTTAGGAATTAATTGTTACATTATAAGGCAAAAACCTTTATCATGGAACTACTTTACAGCAGAAGAAGAAATAGTCACATACCCAGGAAATTGGGGATCAGAAATTAGGAGAATATAATGTCTAAAGATCATTTAATAGAAGTATGTAATGTATTTATTACAGCAAAAGATGTAAATACGGGAAAAATTATTGCTCAAAGAGATGGTCACAACGTCTGGACTAATACTGGTCGTGAGTACAGTTGTTTATTAAAAACGTATAAAAATAACAATCGAGAAATGTACCGCAACGATAAAATTTGCTTTATAGGGTTAGGTACAGGCACTCAAGTAGAAACAGTCAATGTTAAGAGATTGAGCAACCCAATTTCTTGGTCGGCAGGGGTATTTTTAAAAGAAATAAATCATGGTTTAACTACTTTCCAATCCCCTCTAGGTGTTAGGACTGCTGTGCGTTACACTGTAAGATATAGTGAAGAAGATTTATCGCAAAATAATGATGTTTCTTTTATAACAGAATGTGGTTTATTTACGGATGGCAGAGAGGGTGACTTTATTGTTGGTGAGCGTAATGTTAATATAAGTGAAGCGGGATTACAGAGTCCTGTTGCGTATCATACATTTGATCCGATACCAAAAACATCTTCAGTACAATTAGATATAGTTTGGGAGCTAAGACACTAATGGATAAATTTACACGCAGAGCATTATTAGTTGGTGGAGCCTTGCTTTCTAAAGTAAGTCGTCCAAATGTAATAGGAACAACTGTAGCAAATATTACAGATCAGGAAATAACATATTCTCAGGATATAATAGGAAGCACTCTGCGGCTAAATGTTATTAGAAGCTTATTGGGCACAAATCAAGTATATGAAATAACATTTGACTCTAACAATCTAACGGACATTTTAGAAAAAATAAATTCTAAAGGTAGAACTTTTGTTTTAGGACAAGTTATTGATTTATTTAGAGCAGAGCTTACTAGAGACGTGCTTTCTATAACTGTATTAGATATAGATGCAGATGGTTTAGAAATACTAGACTCAAAAGCCGCCAAAATACTAGGTTTTTTTGCTTCACCTGATAGAAGAGGGATAAGTTTAATTGAAAATTGGCGTTACAGTGTTCCCGGTCCTAACAAACAAAATTTAGGTACGGGCACGTATTTAGTTAAACACGAAGATCGAACTTCTGAATCAATAAATAGAGCTATAGACAGCGTTTCTAGAAACACTGAAGAGCTAGATAGAAATATTCGTAATCCTAAAGTCATAGAGGCTACTACTAAAAAATTCTTAGCTTATGGCAGAGAGTCTAATCAATTTTTTGCTTGTATTGTTCATCAAGAAGGTAGTTGGATTGAAGGTCCTTTAGATTACATAAGGCATAACTATAGCCAAGATATAAGTAATGCTTTAGAAGATAAGTTTAATCTTGTATTAGGCCAAAAAAATGCATCCGCAAAATTTAAATATAAATTAGCTTTAGACATTATAGAAGATCCAATATTCAGTACAAATGATATTAGATCTACAATTGTTACTAAATTACGTAGTACTGAATTTTTGTATAGTCCTGTAAGAGATGTACTTGGTAACAATGATAGAAAAATTGTACTTTTTAATGAGCATACAAATATACCCGAAATAGACAACGATACTAATAGTATTCGTCCTTGGAGTACTAAAAATGGATACGCTGTAGTAACTGGAGTTAATCCTAATATTACAACACTAGATGATTGGAATACATATGCTGATATTAATGTAAATTATAATAATGGTATTACGTTTTCTAGTAATTCTGCTGCGTACGCAGAGTTTGCAGGAAGCTTTTTAGGACCAATCATATCTAATAATGGTAATAGAATAACGTCCGGAGTAGTTAAAGATTATTGTACAATTACCCTTTCTGAATTTCTATCAGAGGATACAGAAATAAGGGTAGCTTTAGAAAGCAATAGTTCAGAGTTTATAGTATTAACAGACTGCGGTGTATTTGAATTAGAATCTCTTAGTGGTACTCAGCTTATAGTAAGACCATGGAGTGGTAACTTAAATAGATTTTTCTTAGCACCTAATAACTACTTTACTGGATCTGAGCACTTACTAAATCCCGGAGAATCTACAAGAGTCTGTATATTTGTGGGACGCAGATTACCTCTAGGTATGTTTTTAGCAGGATATGATGGTAACAGCTATTCTACAAATAATGAAATCACGGACAATAACTTTACAGTTGATATAAATAAGGCTGCTAAAAGTATTATTATCTACTCTGAGCATAAACCTTCTAACAATTACTTAGAAGATATCCGTGTTAAAAAGGAAGAAATTTTATTTAAAAACTTATTTTTGGCAGCAGATCCATACGTTTTAACAAGTACTTATTCTTCCAATATAAGAAACTTATTTTCTTGCTCTAATCGACACACTAGATTCGATATTGATATAGCTAACTCGGACGATGTTATTATAGCTAGAAACTCTACTAGCAGATATTTAGGAGCTAATACAGATCACGGTGCAAACTATTCTAGTGGTAATTTGCATGGTATAAGCAAAAACTTATTTGATGAGTATGGGAATTTAATTTTAAGTACTGTAGATATGCAGTATCGGATGGAGCATGTAACACCAAATAACTCTTTTAGGTTAGGTGGTATTGTAAAAAATGTATATGAAAGTTGTATTAATTGGTGGAGTTCTTCGAGTCCTCTCCTATCTCCAGCACTAGAGATAGATGGGTTTTTAAAAACAAAAACTTTTTCAGAAGATTTTACTAGTTTTTTTGGTACATACCTTTCAAAAATATATGGGAACGATTGGAAAAATATTTTATCTACAGCACAAGATGCTGAATATATTCCTCATCCTTCGGATGCAAACGTTAGGCCGGACTACGTACTAGAGCTACAAAATGCATATAATTATATAATTTCTGTAGCTCCTTATTCTAATGTACCTTTTGAATTAGAATGCTCTGCTAGTCTCACTAGTTCCTTAATTATTACTTTAAATACTGGACTCAAATCCCCCTATAGCCCATCCTTTGACTCAAGAGATGCAGGTAGGGTTTTCTACCTAAAAAATGCTGCAGGCATAGATACTGCTATAAAAATGTTGTCCGTAATTAGCCCCAGAAAAGCAATATTTGAGTTAGCAGACTCCGGAATTAACATAGGAATTGTATTTTTTGATGTCTATAATTTAGAAAATGTAAAAATGAGTATAAGCCCTAGTTTTGGTATACAAACTAGTGGTCACAGTGCCGTAACAAACAAAAAATCCCAAATAATATACGACATGTCTCTAAACGCTAATTACTCTAATAGTAATCGTTATGCTTGTGGGATACCTATTATTACTGAAACCTTACCATCAATAGTTAAAGTGGATGCTAACGATATTAACTATAGTGGTACAAATATGATTGAAACACGTGATCTACTTATACCTCCTGTAGCAGTTAAATTTTCATTAAAAAATAGTCCGCAAGAAAAATCTAGGTATCCTGTAGATTTAACACTTACTGCCCCGATAGACTTTATTGCTTACGCTAGAAAAGGAGTAGACAGTGTTTCTGGTAAGTATGATGATTTGTATAATTTTAATGGTACTATAGAGCATCATTCTATAAAAAACGCCTTGCTTTATAAAAATGCACATGATTATGCGGGAAAGCATATATCGCTTTGGGAAAAAATAGATCTTAATTTTTCTGATCTGCAAAGAAATTTTTCTGTTGATTTTGAGGAGTCATTAATACAATTAAACGATCTATTTAGAGACAGTGGGATACTTACGCCTGTACAAATACGTATGGGTGATTTTTTTGATCTTGTCACAGAAAGTCGCTATTTTTATTCTATTTTTTACGATCGCATTTTTGAGCATCTAAAGGAAGTATATATAGATACTTTGGTTATTCCTAGAGCAGAACTATTCTCTGAATGGTTAGTATACTTAGCAGGCGTTGTAGAACCTACTAAAATATTTACTGTTAACGATATAGAATCTGCTAAGGAGGCATTAATCAAAAATTTAGCTGATGCTATACTTCCGCCAGGTATATCTTCTCAGCACACCAGACTTAAAAGCGATTTAAAATCTACTTACGTGTCTTTTGAAATGTTGAAAGAAGTAGCAGCTATAAATGAAGCTGTTTTCTCAGATTACAGGTTTCCTGACAGCACTAATAATTTACGTGCACAAACAATTAGTAGATTCGTATCTTACTTAATACTTTCAGGAGTAAAATTTTCTTATTACCACAGCGAACAAAATAAGGGAGAGATAACATACGATAACTTTGTTAAGCATTTTTTGACAGATCCTAATTTTACCGATTCTAGTACTTTTGATAACATTTTTGGTGAAGCTAGCGGGGGTGATCTAGTAAAATCTATAATTTCTTTAGATATAGATGGAAATTTAAATAATTTAATATTTAATTTATCTAATATTAAATACTTAAGAGACGTAGAATTAGTAACGAGTGCTACACAAAATATAGTACTAAACCCACATTTAAAAGGTGTAGAATCAGGTATCGGTACCCATAATAATGTTCTTGTTCACACTAATATTTCAGAACTAAAAGTGAGAGCTAATAATTTATTGGGATTTAGTGTAAATACTAATAGTAAAAGATCTGCTCCCGTTGGTTACTCAGATGTTAATAAAACAGAAAATGTTTCTAGTATTAAGAATTATGTGCCTCGATACTCTAAAGGTTTAAGACCTTGGTATTTTTCTAGGTCCGAGCCTACAACTATAGATGGTGTTACTGATGATATTATACAATTAGTAACTTGGGTAAATAGTTGGTATGATTCAAGCATACCTTTAGTACAAGCTGTTTACGCAAACTTAGGTTTAGTTCATAAAGTGCTTGTGACTACTGAAGAAGTTACGCCTTTTAATCCTGATGATCCTATATTGTATTATTTAAAACAAAGATCTATAATAGGTGTATTTAGAGACATTTCTGATATGGATACAGCTAATCCAGATATCATAATTATTCCCAAAGAAAACTCTATAAACAAAGAAGACACTGTTAGTGCTGAAGATAAATTATTTTTTTATAACCAAGCAATATTTTTAGAACTGCTAAACTTTAAACACTGCATACAGACAGACTCTACAGGATTAGTTTCAATTGATCCTCCTGAAAATGTTTTAACAACTAGTACGGGTGTATTAATATATCCTGAATATATTACAGATTCTACTAACGCGTCTAAGGTAGTTAATTTTAATTATAATGCGGAATTACTAGAGTTAAATACTGAGACTCGTGAGGCTCTCAGTCATTTTTATTCTAGTAGTGTAGAGAATACAACTTTCTTATCTAAAGCTACTACGGCTATAGAAAGTGTTGGAGATTACTCTAATAAAAAAGAAATAAGTAGTTCCAGTGGAAGTGTTAAATCTATAAATATAAGAGGAACAAGTAATACATTTTCAGATAATAAGGCACTACTAGATATTAATTTAGAGGATAACTATATTCCATATATTAGATCAGATGGTTCTAATATGCAAAGTGCTCTTAGTGTAAGGAGTAATTCACTTACAACATCGGAAATTAGTTTAGATTTAAGAAAGTCTGAGTTTTTAAATTACATTGATTTTGGTCTTAATCAGAGTAATATAAATAAATCTTTATTTGTGACAAGCTATGGAAATTGGGAAGGCATAAACGGATACAACCTCCGAAATAATATAGATAATGACTTATTAAGTGCCGCACAAAAAAGTTTATTAAATGTTCACACTTCTCCTATAAGTATAAAAAAAGGTAACTTAGACGAGTACAACAGCCATGATGGTGGCGGTAACACTCCTATAAAAACAATTACTTCTGAAATAAGCAGTACTAGTGGTCCGGCCTTACTTGTTTCTAACTTACTAGGTACATCTAGTATTTATGCTTTTAATAAGGCAGCATTAGCTTCTATATTACATAAAGACTATTTAAAGAGTAGAATAAGTATTAAATACGGTAAAAAACCTGATGAAACGTATCACGATAGAAAACTAGGTGCAGATATAGCAAATACGGCAGACGGTTTTGGTTATTATAATCAAGATATAGAAGACGAATATAGTAGACCTTCTGCTAGTGATATAGCTGCTAATAGAAATAATGCTAACGAAATAGCTACTACATATTTTCTAGGAACGAATAAAATACAAGGCATTTTAAGAATTTCAGGTGACACACCAGATTCTATCTATGATCAATGTAATTTAATGGCTAGTGCTCACTTAAATGCGGGTATACATGGACATCTAAACCCTGTAGAATCAGCTAGGGCTACTAAATATTGGTCTTTTGTGTCATTAAGTCAACTAGTTGCTAAGTATGAACCTTCTACCTATTTAAAGTACATTATAAATGGAGAAGAAGATGCGGATACTAATGGTAACATTGATTTTGATCTTGTGAATTTTTCTCCTAATTCTGCTCCGAGCAATAGTATTTTAGACATTACAATTGATCCGAGAACAAGATTTGGTAAATCTAATTCTCCTTCTCAATTAGGTGAAAAAGTAGCTAGTTATAGCTTTAACCACTATTTTCCGTATAGAGAATGGGCAGACCATAGCATTGAAGACACTAATATCGGTCCTGTGTTTGTTAAGAGCAAGACTAAATATGATGCTGATGGCGAGATAGATTCAGGAATTTCAGTAAATTATTTTGTTTCTAGAGATGTGGCTGATATTAGAGATGGGTTTAGATTTATATTTTCAAGGCCCAATTTTTCTCTTGGTGAGGCGAGTATTGGTAGAACTATTGTATTTAAACTTAAGTGTACGTTCCCTTGGAAATACGATTTAGATAATAATGAAATTTCTTACGAATACAAAAAATATAACTCACCTTACTTCGAAGGTATTATTGCAGATATTGTAATACACGATGGTAAGAACGATAGAAGCATAGCAGCTAGATTAGGTACAGTAGAAGTAATTGTAGTACCGTCAGCAAGAAGATTTGATAAAATACCTTCTATATTAAAACTTGCACCAAGTTTATTACCAAAAAACTTTTTTGAGTTAGATCCGCAATTAAGACTTCTTAATGAAGGTAGAAGAGTTGATGGGTATGGTATAAATGAGGCTGATTGGCAACATGGATACTACTATAATGTCCTTGCCTTATGCGATGCAGATTATGATGAGGGAGGAAGAGTCTGGGCTTGGGACTATCCAGGTACTATAGATGATTGGCAAAATTCTACTGTTACAAAACATGAGTATGCAGATATATTTAGCATTACATTAGAGGGCGTTGTACATGGAAGAGAATGGACACTTAATGCTTTTCAAGCAGCTATTAGTGACCGATTATTCTTACTAGATGATCTCGGTAATAAAAAAATGGCTATATATGCTCGACGTGAGGGAGATGTTTATATAGAAGGTAATGGAGATAATCTAAGGTTTACTAATTGGGGAGACATAATTTTAGGAGAAGATCATACACCTAAAAAAGATGTATCCGTCGTAGTTACTTGTGCAATTCGCAGAGTCCTTAGAAAATTATCTGAATACGAGTATAATAATTATGCTGATGTGACAATACATAATGAAGCACAAAATATATATGCTACTGGTAATGAATACTATCTTATAGTTGACGAGGGCATGTACACAAAAATGTCTTATGATTGGTTAGTTAATGGTGTGAGTAATAGCGTAAAATCTTTATACGGTAAGGGTTTAAATTACACACACTCAGAATTACCGGACAGCCTAAAAGGCATGGATATACAATTTAACTATATATCTCAATACTTAGGAAGAGACAAGCAACTACCTGTAGTAGGTGTTACCGATAGAGACAACATGTCTGCTCAAGTTATTTTAAAATTTGAATGGTCTCCTTCTATGCAATTACCAAATAATAATGACATAGAAGAAATACCTGAAGGTACTTACATAATATTTGATAATACAACACGTCTGCATGATCAAAATAATGTTCAATATAAGTTAGAAGAAGAGTCTTTAAATGTTCCTATATACATATCAAGTTTTGGTTACACTGATCCTCTATTTGTTAATAGAGTAGATAATGGTGATATACCCAGTACTGTCACATTAACTTTAAGTATCACAGTACCATCTTCATTTGTTGTATATTATCCAACTGTTTATGTGAATGTGGATGGCACTATTGATACTATATACAATGATTGTTTAGAAGAACACGTAAGAATACGCTCAGAATATAATAACTATTTCTCAGACTATAGTTACGAAACTCCTGATCTTGTGCAAATAGAAAATGATCTTGATGACTTAATATCTAAAGTAAACCAAGCTAGTCAATCTTGGGCGTCATTAGAGGCTTTAGAACAAGACTACAATAACGCTGTAAATGATGCGTTTCCTAATGGGTTAGGTCTCCTACTTTTTGATTTATCAGATTTTAATGGATCTAATTTTTCCTTTACGGTTGATCTTGCTACAGGTTCAAATATAGAAGAGATGTATATCACTTGGGAAGGATATGTTTCAGAAGCAGAGTCTTTAATAGATAGCATAATAATGCAACTTGATGATGCTGAATCTGATGGTTATATTGAAAGCGTTAATTTTAACTATCCTACTGATTTTAGGAACAGTTCTATAGAAGATCCTAGTTTATTTTATCGAGGACTACAAGATTCTACGCAAGACAGAGAAGATGAGATTAAAAGTAATTTTGCAGACGAACAAGGATTAACATTATCAGAACTTGAGGATATATTAAGTAGTAATAATACAGCCTGCGAAGATCACCTCACAGATAACGATTTAATCGTAGTAACATTTAAGCAAAGCGATTTAATATATTACAGTGCAGAGTTAATCGCTGAAAAAGGAAAATACTTTGGCACTATATTAAACAATCTAGGTGTTTTAACTGATAAATTTTGGTGTAATTGGTATGGTACAGGAGATAGTTATTATGGTTATCCTCTTTCAGCTGCGGTCATAGCCTTAGTAGACTCTTGGCCTAGTGAAATGCCAGTAGACACATTAGGAACCATTACGTATCCAATACAGACATGGTTAAATAATAATCCCAATGCGGACAAATTTGTTAGTATTGTTAATCGTATATATAGAGGAGTATCTAATACTCCACACGAGTGGTCTTATCCATTAGCAGGCATATTAAACGCGTTAAAATATCCGATAATAACTATGCCTAAAGGTTGGGATCTATCAAAAGTAAACATAGTAGATCTAACACCAACACCTGTTAGTGATTCTTTAATAAGTGGTTCTAATGATGGTAACTCTATGAAACACCGGCGATCTGCGTACGGAATAAATAGTAATGGCAATCCGACTAAAGTAAAGATAGACGGAAATTATATTGATGGAGAGTACAACCTGAACTCTTATAATGAAAGTTTTATTAAAAATTGGTCTGTAATAGATCAAGGACAAGGCGATATAGCAGAAATAAATTCTTTTGACTATAGTAACTATTCTTCTCGGCAAAATGCTTCTAATCTAGGAAGAATTATTTATAAGCCTAATATAAACCAAGCTTCTCCTTTATATTCTTACAGAAATATTAATCGTTCTTGCTTTACACAACAAGGTCCTGGAGCTAATCACTTCTTTAATGCTGTTAACTTAGTTTATTCTAATAATAACAGTATATTTTTACAGGATGCTTTGTGGACAGGTGGTCCTTTTGGAGCATTAGGAAAGGTAAATGGAGAGTTACGTGCAGAAACTGTTAAAGAAAACTCTTTAGGATTATACATTAATTTTGATATTGAAAAGATAAATCAACTTGTTGGTAATGCACATCCATACAATACCTATGGTGCCCATTGGAAAGATAGATATGTTGTGTACGATTTTGGTACTTTTTCCAATAATAATGGAATTAATAACCCAGAGGAATTGTTAGATAGAGTAGTGGTAGATGCTAATAATATATTAGATAGCCGTCATATTGAAAATACAAATGAAGACCTTGCTGACACTTATAATAATTATAAGATAGAAAGCAAACAGGATGCTAAGGATATGTGTGTAGACGCTATCATCAAGTTTAGAATAGATCTAGAGCTAACAAAAAA
>MDTA01009690.1_pt1 | contig 17337 bp, 20 predicted proteins | sample 811151 | NCBI WGS metagenome assembly MDTA01 (sample SAMN05326648, study PRJNA326480) | marine metagenome | isolation source: seawater | place: Indian Ocean: South | collected 2010
GGGTTAGACGCCATTGAGAATTCAAAACATATATCAAAACATATAGAATATTTTCATTGTGATTTGATAAATAGTTTATGATTGATTCCGCGTCTTCGAAGGAATCGTGCTCTATTTATGCCTGTGGAAATAAATTCCAAAATAAAAACTTTATGTAACATAACTGATGCCGCAGCCATTGTGTCTTCCAAACTATAAACTCCATGTGTTGTGTGCACATCTAAACCGGAAAGCTTATACACATAGGGCCAATCAAAATGTATATCATCATAATCAGAAAGGAACAGATATCGTCGTCTTCCGCGGAACAAGTAACATTCAACAATTAGGATATAGCCTACATCTATGGGAGAACCACGAAAACATACACGAAGGATACTTTAGATACACCCAGGAATGCAAGGAACTTATGCTATCATTGAACCTTGATATGCGCAATAAGATGGTACTAACAGGACATTCGATTGGCGCGATTTCAGCGGTACTGATTGCAAATGAATTAAATTTAGACGCCGAAGTTGTCTTGTTCGGGAGTCCAAAACTTACGACGATGGATTTCAAACAGATCATAAACAATAACAAAAAGCTTGATATATATAATTATGTGAATGATAAGGACGTTGTCGCTAAATTCCCATTCGTGTACTACGACCATGTGACAGACCCTATATACCTCAAGAGCAAGAAAGAATTCAAGAATCCGCTAACATATCACTCGATGAGAACTTACGCTATCAATATAGCTAACTTGAAAAAAACAGTTACAAATATGCAAGATTACGAATCATATGACGATCCTTTCCAAGGTTATCTAGACATCAATTGAAAAAAACCACATATTTTAAAATATCTATAATAATCAATGGATACAGTTTCGCAAGCATTAATTATTTTCTTGACGGTGACATTGTTGATTTGTGTCTTACAAATAATCAATGCTAAAAAAGACGATCCAATATTTGAAAAAACATATCTTATCAATCTTGATAGACGTCCAGACAGGCTTGAGCGATTTATGAAAACATTCGAAGCGTCGGATGCTAGTAAAATGCAACTGACCAAGATCAGTGCCGTCGACGGAGGCGAGCTCGATATCAGTAAAGTTCCACTATCGGAGGTCGCAAGGGGAGAACTAAAACAAATCGAAACAACCGGCTTCAGATCAAAACACTATCAGCTTACCAGGGGTGCAATCGGGTGTTATTTATCGCATGTCAAAGTATGGAGGGATGTGGTTGACAACAATCATCGTCATGGTCTTATATTTGAAGATGACGTAAATGTTCCCTCCAATATTTACCACAAGATGGAAAAATCAATGAAACATATCCCAGAAGACTGGGATATCATCTTGTTTGGATACCACTGTAAAGACTGTGAAAATATGAAGGGATATAGAAAAGTCAAGAGATTCATACTTCTCCACTGTTATGCTATTTCCTACAGTGGTATCATAAAAATTTTAAAAACAAACAGCCTTTTTCCCATCACGCAACAAATTGACTCTTATCTTTCAGAATTGAGTGAGGATATCCTCAATATATATACTGTACCAAACCCCATAATTCATCAAAACGGATCAAGAACAGATATACAAATGCCAATCATCAAACAAAAAAATGTCGACGTTAATGACAGGCTAGCTGTTCAAAAAAAGTAAAATATAATTTTTATTCGATGATTTCAAAGTGAACTCTATTTTTATCTACACGCGTGATGTTTGTACTCGCGTCAAATCTTTTAATCTCCTCGATAATATCATCGGTACACGTGTACCCTTCCGATATGCATTTTTCGATGTACATCGATACGATTTGTTCATTGAGTGGTTTCACAACAAATTCGTAAAATGACTGATTATCATCTTGATAGAAAGCTGTCTCCCTATGCAATTCATACTTCAAGCTTTTGCACGTATCGTAGATGAAAGTCCTAAGCATATTTTCGCATGAATTTTCTGAATAGGGTCGAGGGCCTATCAGAAGAGATGAACCATATTCAGAGACAATATCTTTGACGAGCAATTCGAGCTTGTTTGGGTCCCTATTCTTCTGCCAAGCTATCTTCAAAGATTCCTTGGCCCTTCCATAGTTCACGATAGATAAAGGCATGTGTATATATTCCTTATATTGTGTATTTACATGTATGTACTCCATCAATTTTTATGAATGCATGTTTTGCATCCATGTTTTAACAAACCCCTGTTTTGTCAATAGCCTGTCCATTGCCCGTAAGCCGAGATATCTTGGCGCTTGAGCGCATATACGAGATCCATCGCACTGACCGTCCTTCTCCTAGCATGCTCCGTGTATGTGATTGCGTCACAAATAACATTCGTGAGAAACGTTTTCGTGTGACCGCGTACTGTTTCGTACAACTCGCCAGATATACGCTTTATACCGCTACGGCGTGCTAAACGGCGGATAGCAGGCTTGGTGATCCCTTGGATATTGTCGCGAAGGACCTTGCGATGTCTCTTGGCACCGCCTTTCCCCAATCCCTTGCCTCCTTTGCCCCTTCCAGACATTTGTGTGTGTTAATATGCTGCGTGTGAGTACGGTTTAGCTTCTTTGATTCATCAAGCAATGAGATCCATCAATTTTTGGAAAAAAAATTGCAAATTTGCAAAATAATTTCAAAGTTTCGAAACTTCAAAATCAGATTTTCACGCCCATTTCGTGCCCCCAAGCCCTGAGCGAATCTCGAGCATGTTATAATTCACAGAATAGACGTTTAATTCATATGTGTAAGAGCTGTCGCGCGGAGCGATACATTCGAGATACATTTGAAACTTATTTATTTTTGATGCATTACATGATCCACTTGGTTGGAAGGCTTCTGGGTTCAATGAAAAACTATAAACATATATACCTGATTTGGGTATGAATGTGTGGTGCTGATATGGTTGTATGATGTTGAAATAGAAATTATCCTTCGTTTCCATGCGATCCTGCCCATTGAACATGAATCGCGCACTCGATAAGATTTCTCCACTGGCAGAGTTATCGCTCAAATCACGAACGTCGCTCATGGTTGGCTTGTCATCTGCATTAGTTTTGATGTTGTCCCAATCAACAAAATCAAACCACCTGTTGTATAGTGATTTATCGCTTCGAGATAACACCCAGATTAGCTCCTTCACAGGATTGTGGATATCAAGGGTGAGGACGTTATTCGTTTTTAAGTCATCAAAGCTAGATCTATTCACCTGTTCAATCAGGTAGCTCTGATCATTTTTCGCAAAGTAAGTTCTTTCTTTTGAATCAAGAAAAATATAGTTAGCTTCGATATATGGGTCGATGTGCACAGCATTATTCTGAACATTAAAGTAATTCTCGCAATCGGCTTTTGTTGGCTTTCGCGTCGTTGCCTCCTGTGTTGACGTTCTGGAATTACCAACAGTAAATATATCAACGAGAGGCCTTAACTCTATTATGCACTCGATCGAATGGTACTGTAGACTTATCAACGGTATGGCCAGTCCAGGAATTTTATTGAAATAGAACAGAAGCGGTACATAAATTTTACGACCGAAAATTTGTATTTCTCCTTCATTGAATTTTCGACTATAATCGTCGGGCGCATACATGTCCGCAACATTCCCAATCAGCTTTGAATATCCGTATGTTTTATTGGAACTCAGAGATAATTCGTTCCAGATATGCAACCACTCACCATACTGTCGATCGATAATATTCCCACCAATCGTTATGTAATAATTATCAATTATCGCTTCACCCAGATTTTGAACGAATTTAAATTTCTCTCCATCTTTCTTCCCAATATGTGGAATTGAAAACGCAAAGTACATGTTCTGTAGCATATCCGCGTTGCGATCTATCTTACATATCAATGTTGTAGTATCAGACACGTTCATGGTTGTTCTGTTGAAGTTCAATCTCATCGATTCAGTTGCAAACTGTGTGTGCGTCTTGAAGACCTTCTTGAAAAAGCTTATCTGTGGTTGGCCGTTCAGGTATAAGTTTTGCGCGCCTTGAGCGACTAATTGGAGAATCCCTCCGGGCATCCTTTCACTTAATTTTAACTATATATTTTATCCTTTAAATAAAGTTTTTGTAGGCAGCGAAACAAAATACAAAAAATAAATGTCTCATTAAATCAATGGATGACAGCTAAGGAATGCGAAAATTACGAATTTCTAAGAGATCTTTTAGGTGAACTAGATTGTGAGGAATTCACGCGTGCCACAAAACAATTTCTTGTGAAGCCAATCCTTTCGATGATCTACAATGAACTGTTCCCATACATTTGCTTCTTCACTAGTATTCTCATCCTCTGCATCTTTCTGTTACTGTTCGTGGTTTTCATCCTAGCTTTTTCTCAATGATGAGCTAGAGTGCTGATATATGAAATCAAGCAAAGAATCATGCAATGCATCGTCATATTGATGCTCGACGTTGAACATTTTTGGTATTGAAGTTTTGTTAATTGATTTAAAGACTTCTTGAATAAGGGCATCCAATTGATCTTTATTCTCTTCGATCCATATTTCATACGGCACACGACGAGGAGTCATAATTCTTAGTGATCGAAACTTGCTTTTCACTCCTCGGCATTATTCCATAAGTCTTTAAGTCAATATGCTAACATATGAAGAATTGTACCTATCATACAACTACGATTATCTCTTGAACCTTGTCGATTCATTACGAGAAAAATCGATTTATGCACCTTTTCTCGATCTTGAATTTAAAAGTGCTGATTTCATACACACGATAACAGATCATATTACCTTCATTGAGCTGATCGACGATGAAGATATTAATGAGTACAACGATGAAAACGAGTATGGCGAGACATGAAAGAGACTATGACAAAAATATCTAAACATAATTCAAAATGATCGTAGACGTTGCTCTGAGTATGTGCGTGGCGATAATATTTTATTTGATATTGCTTAACATACGAAAAATAAAATCCTTGGAAAAAAAGTATGATGATAGTATTGTTAGAACAACGCAAAGGCTAAACAGCTTAAATTCTAAAATATCTACTGTGGTTTCACAGAACAACGACATCAACATTACAAATATACAAAAGCTTCTGAAAAAAATAGAAGACATTGAAGAAGTCAGCTTAAAAGCTGATAGTCGCATGAAAGTTGAGTTAGATAATCTCAGAAAGAAGCTTATATTTCTCCTTGAGAACAACGAAGTTTACGGAATGATGATGAAAAACAATGATTCAAAATTAAATGACAAAAAAAATGACAAATAAAAAATGATTTTTCTTTATTATATATAACACACTATTTACAGTTATGTCTTACTAGTTATGTCTTACTTTCTTATATCTTATATGCCATTTTCTTGGCGATACTTAATTCTGTGTGCCAAATCTACGTCCTTAGGCATGCATGTTACACGCTTTGCATGTATGCAGCCTAAATTTGCATTCTGCAGCAGACCTATGATAAATGCTTCGGTGATTTCTTGAATACCCTGCATTGCAGACGCCTGCCAGCGAATATCACTCCTGAAACCTTGAGAAACTTCTCTGACGAGTCGTGAAAACGGCAGCTTCCTGAGCAGAAGATTTGTCGTCTTTTGATACTTCCTGATTTCTCGAAGGGCAACCGTTCCTGGCCTGTATTTATGAGGTTTCTTAACTCCTCCCGAGTGGGGTTCGGTTTTGCGAGCAGCTTTTGTAGCGAGCATTTTCCGAGGTGCCTTTCCTCCGGTAGATTTGCGGGCTGTCTGTTTGGTTCTTGCCATTCTTATTGTGAGATAGATCAATCAAGAGTATTATTCCATTCCTTATGTGAACTTTTCATGCGATCCATCAATTTTCAAATCGGATTTTTGTTTTTGTCAAATTCGCTGTCGAATGGGCCACTCCATATTATCACTCAAATTGGCGTACACATTGAACGATAATGTAACTCTACCTGGCACAGAACACGGTCGTACACAATGTCTTAATCCAGACGGAAACACCAGCACCGTTCCTTCTTTGACATCTTTTAAATCCCCAGTATCGAAGGTTAAATCATGGGAGGTGGCCTGCATTGGAACGGGAGCTGTCTTATTGAATAAAACACTACTTGATATATTCTCATCGTGTAATATATATATCAGAGACACGGCGGGATAAAATAATTTACCGTCCTTCTCAACGGGGGGGGCGCTGTGATGATGCTGTTCCTGAAAATGGCCACGATCATAGAAGTTCCACCACCAGTCTTTGATAAAGAGGTCCTCGATTTTAAAAGGATATAATTCAGACAGCTGCGATAAAAGATGATTGATTGGTATCTTGACTACATGCTCCATTACAAACAAATCATTCAACATGGCGTTTTTCTTTTCCCGTGCCTTTTCATTGGTATCAAAGCCTGAATTCACGATAGAAGCCGACCACGGATTATCTTTATTGTCGTCTTTAGCTGCCGTGATTGCTGGCAAAAGTTTCAATTTAATTTCTTCGTGTTTATCAATCGATTCCCAGTAAACAAAATCACTCGGAAAGCATAAGATAGGCATTGATTATACTCATAAAACAAAAAAAAATCGCATCAGGATCATCATCATTTCACGGCATCTACCCTGCTTTGAATGTCATTTCTGATCTTCGTTTGTAGTTTCATTAATTCGTCAGCACTTAATTTAGTTTTTGGATGTTCAAAATCGAAATCTACTTCGTCTTCAATCGACGAGTATCCATGAACGTAATCTTTCAACCCACCGTACCTATTATCGGTGTTTAGACCAGAAAACAGCACAATTGCTGGAGTGTTGTACGCAACACACGGAAGTGCACAATGAAGTCTTGAAGTAATAACCAAGCGAGCCTGTGCGTACTTATTCAGAAGGTTCTGTTGAACATACTTTTGGCGGGCATGCATGTCGTCTTTGTCAATCGAATCGGGAATTTCGTGTTCGATATACTCAGCTTGGTCTCTGATGTGTTTTGGAATTAGTTTTTGCAATAAGTCATTACTTCCCCATGGATATGTGACTTTCGATGACAAGTGAGCATCGACAATATATATTTTGTCACGTTTAGGATTTGTAAAAGGGTTTTTCAGGGTCAGTGTGAGGCAGCCGCTAAAATATGCATCTACGCCCTTCTTTTTTAATAATTTCATTGTGTGCAGATCGCGACAACCGATCGGTCCGTATTTCTTGAAGTGGTTAATAGCTTTTGGTGATACTAGACCTTTTTTTTCAATATGAAAAGCGATATACAGCGGGTTAACGTTCCGATGGGGAGGGAAATTTTTATCGTTATGCATCCACCACCCGTTCATAATTACATTGCACCTTTTCTTTTCTTTATCTAAGTTTTCTCGATCTACAATTATTGTCTTGGAGCCTTTAGGTATAAATTGCATTTGGGCAATAGTTTGCACATCGTCGCCAAGATTAGAAGTATTTGCAAATAGAATACCCCAGGTTTTAGTTTTAGTCTTACTTTTTATGAATAATATGACGATCAAAATCAAAATGATAGCTATGAAAGCAATAAAAATATACTTCATTTTAATTGTAAGGATATTATTTTCGAATCAAAACATTTCAAAGCTACACATCCGATTCAACATCCGATTCGGGATGTATGGTCGCCGCACTTCTCGGTCTTCTATCAACGCGTTCAATATCAACGCTAAACACAATACCCAGATAAAGGAACCATTGAATTCCATTTAATACAATTTCCACAACCCAGAACTCGTGACTTGGTCCATAAATGGTCAAATATACAATCGATATCATGTTACAAGTGAAATGGAGTAAAATACACGCATCATCAAAAGAATCAATCCATGTTCGTCGCCAAAGTTCAATCCGTCCATCTCGTGTGAATAAAACAAAACTTACGAAGGCAGAAAGAACCAAACTAAGGATGCGGAAAAGAGTACCCTTGCTCCAACACAAAGCCGACCACCCTAATGTGGTCAAGTAATGAATGTGCTTTAAGGCACAATTATACCTAATGGAAAATCGGTGCGCGCCCGTCAATACCACTTCTGAAGGCTTAGCAGCACTAGATGGTGGCGGCGCTATTTCCGGGTTGAACCCGATATTTAAGTCCCCATTCGGCTCTTCGACGATAATATGCCGGCAAGCGCTTGCGTCGTGTTCGAAGTACGACGAGATGGGTATGAGTTCGAGTTCTGCGTTTCCTTCTAGCTCGTGCATCACATCTCACCCCTGCGTCCTTGTGTGATGACGTGTTCCGCTCCGCATCTTTTAAATATTTTCATCAAAAGTTTTTTTGAAATTTGGAAAATATTTGAAAAAAGATTTTTCAAAATTTTTTTTGCAATTTTTTTCACTTTTTGAAAGAGAGATTTTCTTCACTTGTTTGGTATGAGGTTTCAGTATCTACATTTTCACTCAAAAACCTCTTCAAGTCATCAAGTTGGCTTGCGTCCATATTATTCTTTCTGTACGTCTTTGCTATATCATCTAATTGTTCTCCAAAGCTTGAGTTCAATTTTGATATCGCCCTATCAGTTAAATTTTTCAACTCATCGATGGAATCTGAATCATCGGCGTACATTGTATTCATTGATGCTAGTAGATCTTGGATCTCGTCCAAAAAGACATGATAATTCTTCAAGATTTTACTCATATCAACTATAACATTTAGAGAGACTTCGAGACCGTTCGCGAGTTTTTTGTTAACTTCGGAATATGCTTTCATGCTATTTTTGTTTGTGTTTTGGGTTTTCAGCGTCTGTTTGAGAGATTCTTGTATTTTTGACATTTGTGCTTCGCTTGACTTATCTTCCCCTCCCCGCATAATGATTGTGATTGCATTATAAGGATATTTTTTTCAGCAGATCAAAATTTTCTCAAAGGCCTTCGAAAAAATTTTGGCCTATCAATTTTTTTGGCCGTCCGGCTCCTGGACGCGCTCCTCCTCTGCGTGACTTTTCCGTTTCCTCAACAGCCGACGCAGATTTATCATAGACTTCTGGAGACTTTCTCTTGGCCAAGCCTTCATACCTTGTTTTTTTTAAATTTTTGGGTTTAGGCAGTGGTGGTGAAGATAGCGAGCCGATGGGGGCAATCGGTGCAATACTCGGGCGCGGCGGGGTTGGCGCGAAGGTGCGCATAGTACCAAACATTCTCACTTGATCTGAAATGGTGTATGAGTGAGTAGAAAATAAAGTACTTGCCGCGTTGTCATAGATTTGGATGAAGCTCTTTACATCCAAAACGCTGCCGACGACATGTTCAAACGCTGGCAGCAGTTCATCCGCTGGTTCATAACAAAAAACATGGCCATCAGGGGTCAAGAGTGCTACGTCCCAATAGCAGTAGGCTTTAAGCGACGTAGGCCTTAAACCTTGCAACGCTGTCATTGGCTTGGATACATAAGATGGTTTTTTGGAGGTGGTCCCGTCGTCGAGACTAAAAGAAAAAGCGACGACGGGATGCATCTCAAGTTCTCTTTCCTTTAGGGTCGGCCATTTTCCATCAGGGTCATCCGGCCCACATTTGACTCGAAAGATGAAATACCCTGGGTCGGCTTTCACAAAAGAGGCGAGCTGTGGATCTACAGGCATGTAAAGAGGTGCTTATCTGCGGCGCGAAAAAGTGTTGTCACACATCTTGAAACAAAGTTTTAAAAAAAGATTGCTGCGAAAGAATTTTAATTTTGCCGAAAAATATCTCACATTTTTTGTGTGCGGCGCCATTCTCCCGCACACCTACACCAGGAAATTAGACCCTCCACCTACTTAACTTTTGGACTGAACTTAATCATACGGGCGATAAAAATGGCGCGACGATGGATCGGTGTGTCGGTCATATAATTCGGTCAATTTTTTTGCTTGGGTCTTCTGCAGATCCGGCACGCATTTAAGATATTCACGCTTTGCCTCTTCCCACTTTTTCAGAAATTTATCACTTGCCTTTTTGTTAGCCTTATCGAAAGCGGCGTCGGCACTATCAATCTTTTTCTTTAAAGACTTGTTCGCACTTTCAACAGCTTTTTTGAAAGAAATTTCCGCACTTTCAACAGCTTTTTTATGAGCCGCGTTAGCCTCTTTATTCTTAAGGATCTTAGTGTCACTAGCCTTCTTCTCTGCGTCTTTCATTTCATCCCAGCCTTTTTCTCTTCTTCTATGTAAATATTTTCTACGGCATTCTCGTTCTTTTTCTTCCATGGCCTTAGTCTCCTTTGTGCTCATTTTTTATATATTTTTTATGATATTTATCTTCAAAAAGATTCTGTCCGTTACGACTGACCGATTTTTTCTTCTCAGCAAAAAGTAGAATATGGAGCAATTTGGAATATTAGAGGTTGTGAATAATTTAGAAGAATTCAGCAGCAGCAAGGTAAAGCAAGCCAACGCACGAAACAATCTTTTGATTGACGACCTTGGATTGCAAGATTCGGACAACGTTAGAATAGCAGGAGAAAGTAAGATACAGGTTGACGAGTTCGAGTTTCAATCATTAAATGCGCTGGGTAGATACATCACGTCTTGTAATCAACATGGACATTTTTCATACAGCAATTTTCCGCTGCCTGAGTGGCTAGCCAGCTACAAGCAGGCTGAAATTGGCATTGGTTCATTCTCGAATGATCTAGACTATGTTCAGATGCAGAAAATAGAAAATAATAGGTTTATGTTCAATGAAGATATTCGCTACTTGGTGAATAGACCGACCTTCGAGGAGATAAAAACTGATTTTGGTCATGTCGGTGAATTCGCCGTTGCTGCATCGAACTTATCATCATATGACGTTCAAAGCAGCATACAGAATCTAGGAATTGGGGATCTCGCTACATGCAAATCAAATGAAGTGATTGTGAATAACCTCACTATTTATTCTAATTTGCAACTGAATGTGGTGCATCATTTCTCGAAAACATTTCTCAGCAATCAGGACGGCAGCATCGTAGGTGGGGAATTAGATTTACATTTGAAGACTAATGCATTGTCAAGCAATACCTCCGCTTTGCCTTCGAGTATATTGTTATCAAATCTGACAGAAGAATTTCACAATACAATAATCGAATATTCTGCTTCAAACGAGGACTTTATCTCAAGCAATGAAGGAGAAATCAAAGCAAGATTGAAAGCGGATGTGTTATTTACCACGGACAACTTTGATGTTTCTCCAACAGAAGATGCGATCATGCGCTGCAACCTAGGTATAGGTGATTTGTCCACACAGAGTGTCGACGATGTGAAAGTGGATAAAATTACAGTTATGAATATAATTAATACTAATAGTGACAAAGTTTACTATGATGGCCGATGGATGAATCATTCAAACTTCATATATTCAAACGCAGCTCGTTCGGATAAAGCTGGTTTCGCCGCGAGCGAACAATTACTGCATTACAATCTCGCCGCTGCGACAAATAGAGTTTTAAACAGCAATATCGATGCTGTTGAAAGCAATATCACACTTGATCTGAGATATTTTTCGTCGAATCTCTTTGAACTAGCATCTAATTTATCTGAAATTACTGATACATCGAAGGCTATTTCAAATTTAGAATTGCATACTGTTGCGACATCGGGTAGCCTCGCAGATATAACAGGTAAACCTAGCCATCTCTCAGATCTTAGCAACGATGCGACCTATTTACAAAGAAATCAGAATCTTGCTGATATTCCCGAGGAAAATCGGAAAAATGCCTTGAAAAACATAGGAGTGTCTGATATGGCGTTCGAAGATGCCAATAATATTGGAGGAACAGCGACTCTACCACTGGGCGTTGGTAATAGGAAATTCCATAGTACCGATTGCAAGATAGACTATGTTTATGTTGATAAAGGAAAGTTTTTCCTGCGTGATTTAGACCAAATTGGCGAGGTAGATGACAATGAGCGTGATTTTTTGGTCACAGAAAAATATGACGTCAATACTACAGGAGTTATAAACTATAAATATCGATTCAAGCAAATTCCAAGAGCGGATGAGACTTACTTTCGAGGACAATTTCAATTGAACCCCGATGACTATGTCAGGGTAATTTTGAACGATCTTGATAATCTCAATACCAGATTCGAAACAGATTTGATTCAGGGGTTTAGGGATGACATTCAAGATGATTATATTTTTGGAGATCATCATGTACCGACGTGCAAATTTGCTTATCATAAATTCTCGTCGATGATTCTTAGTATCCTTGATAGATTCGACATTCCAATTGAATATTATGACGGGGGAGTATCAAATTTATGATTGATATGAAATTTTCCAAAAAAATTGTTTCATTATAGTAAATGGCCGATTCGAAAAAATCAATGAAAAAGGCAGCGCCTAAGAAAACAGCTGACGGTGGTGGTAAAAAGAAGTTGTCGTCGTGCGGAGCGAAAAAAAATCAGCAGCGAGGTGGCTCGCTAGTAAGTGATATGACAAAGCTCGCTGTTCCGTTTGGGTTGATCGCAGCCAAAAACACACTCGAAAGATTCATAAAAAATAGGGAGAAAGAACTTAAAAAAATTCGCTCAAAAAAATGACTTCAGAACAATATTGTCAAAATCAAAGCAATAAAGGCGAAAGCTACTCCCAAATATGTTTTGTCGTGATGCGTCAAATCGAGCTTTTCTTGCTTCGAAACTTTTGTAGATAGTTTTTCAACAGTATTGATTGTACGCCCAATGATTTTATGAAGCGGAGTGTCCAAAAGTTTTGAAGATCTGTCCTTTTCTTCTAAAAGCTTTGAGAGTTTATCTAGATTTTTATTATTATTTTTCTGGAGATAGTCATAGAGCTCGTCCTTGTCATTCTGAACATTTGTGTTGGCCTTCATTACCTCAAATTCTTTTTGCTGAATGGGAGATTGGCGTTTTTTCATTACATCCGCTTGCTTTGTTGCCTTATTCTTAGTCTTGGTCTTGAAATTCTTGTCAAATGACAGGGGAGAAGAAGACATCTATTTCCAATTGAATTATCATGAGAAAAAAAATCAGACCTATGTGCAGCACTGCGAAGAAATTGAGTTTTTTTTATATTTTCACATGATAAATGGCCAGAAACAAAAGTGAGTCCTCTGAAGAGGGCCCCTCTACCGGCAGCAGTCGCCCCCGTCAAACGGCTTCCCAGCAAATGCAGAATTTTACAAAGTCGACACAGCAAGCTTTGAAAAAAGCTGCTGATAGCGAAAAATATCGGTATAAATCTCCGAGGAATGATGATACCAGCAGATTCATATTTTATTTGAGAAATAAGCTCGAAATTTGGGATGAAATGAAAGACAAGACTTTTCACGCAACGCGAATGTATGAAAAAACTCGTGATTTACTCAACGCACTCGAATGAGATTTTTTATTTTTTATTTTCAAATAGCATGTCACCTGGCCTTGGGGTCGGGATGGTGATGACAATTTTGTCTCTTTGTTCGGGAACACCCCTGAAACCTTTACCATTTTTATACATAATGGCGTCCGCGCGTTGGGCGTATGGAGTAGATAGATACCTAGACGGGAAAACTAACGATAATCCAGAGTCTATTGTGACCTCCCTGATGATTGCAAATCTCGTACTATGGTATTCGGATCAATCCAAATTCATTGCTCCAGAGATTCTATCCGTCTTACTCTACCCTGCATTCAAACAAAACTTTCCGTTATTGAAACCGTTTTACGTTGGAACATGTTGGGCGGGAGCTATTAGTGTTGTCCCCCATCTAATTTCCCAAACTGATGTAGTTAGCGATGAGGTTTTCGCAATGGGCCTCCTCGCATCAAGTGTATCAAACATGGCAGATATAGACGATGTAGAAGAAGATGTTGAAAATGGCATCGATACGATTCCAGCGAGATTTGGTATTTGGCCGACAAAATTGCTTTCCGCTGGTCTTTTCGCAGGCTCAGTGTACAAAAGTGGATTGATTCCACATGCTACTTCTACTTCTACTCCTCCTCGTCGAATTCGACGGTATGGCATAACACCCTCACGTCGTGCTATACAAATTTTTTGTCTCAGTTGAATATAGATTCAACAATATAGTCATGTCGATGTCCCCCCTATTTATCGATAACAATCTAGCTGATTTAGAAGACGTTGACGAAGCGCGCAGGAATCTAGGCCTTGGCTCCATGTCAACAATGGCGAGCAACGATGTCTTGATAACAGGTGGCAAAATTTCGACAGATGAGTTTAAATTGATACCGAAGTCAAATCTACTGTCCAATGCTGCTTATTTCCTGAAGAGTGTTGACTTTAAAAAAGGCGCAGTAGATTGGGTTGAGATTCCATCTGTTGATTGGGTGACTGATGATCCCGAGAATATTCAACTTTCTAAATTTAACCAAGACGTTGACTATGTAACACGCGAGTCTCTAGCACCGGTCGCGTTTACTGGAGATTTCAACGATATTTCAAACATCCCACAGAGTTTAGCTGATATTTACCAAGACGACGTTTTGCATAAATTTCTTGTCATCGAATCCAATCTATCCGACATAGATGACCCAGTAGCTGCAAGATCAAATCTTGGTTTGGGAACATTGGCTTCACAGAATTCAAACGATGTCAGGGTGACAAATATAATTGTGGAAAACTCATTAACTCTACCTGCACACTTTGGCAATGGATTTTTACGGGTTGATTCGTTTTCAAATGTATCAGCAGTCGAACATTTTGATATGGCAACAGATACGCGCCCCGGCATAGTATTCACTTGCAATGTCAATACAGATGATCCAAATTCTGTACCGACGTCACAGTTGCTTTCAAACATACAATCAGATATACGTGAAAACATAGCTAGTTTGAAACTCGATGATGTGAATGATATGGTGAATTCATTTCAATTGACTGATAAATTACTATTTAAATCGAATTTATTATCAGAATTTTCAAATGAAAGCGATAGGATCATAGCGAGAAATAATATTGGCCTTGGAGATATATGTTTACAATCTAGTAATGACGTAACGTTGAGTAATTTGGTCGTTGACTCTTTGAAATTTAATCAAGGATTAAACGCGCAAAAAAAATTACTTTCATTCGATTCCTCGAATTTGTCAACATTTGTAGATATAATCGACATAGCGCCACCTTCTGCGTCCAACCCAGGAGTGGTATACACCATTACCGATTTCGATCAATACATTCCCGATGAACGCTCCAACGTGTCAGTACTTACCGCTGACGGTTTCGACAATTTTGCGGATAGAATCAATAAGCGCATAACTGATATCCAAAACTCCATCCCGAAAGGAATTACCGATCTGAACGGAGATGATACATATTTGAATAGTATGAACAATCTAAGCGATTTGCGGGATGTTATGACTGCTAAGTCAAACCTAGGACTCGCGCAGGTTGCGACATCGGGAAAGTATGATGATTTGATAGGTAAACCATTTGCAATTAGTGAATTCAGTAATGATGTCGGCTTTTTAGAGCCTTCTAATAATTTATCAGACGTGGCGGATAAAGTACAGGCTAGGATTAATTTAGGGCTAGGAACGATGGCTTCTCAAGATATTGATAATGTCAAAATTCAAGGAGGTTTCGTGAAGTTTGAACAATTAGAAGTAAAGCGTGAGTTCATTTTTAAGGATGAAGAAGATACCCCAAATGGGAAGATATTGGTCTGTGCAGATGCAAACGGAAAAATGGAATGGGGTGAATTACCACGAGCTAGCTTTACTGAATACGGAACAGTCAAAATATCTGATCATGTGAAGGTGAATGACACGCGGACAGACGTCGTCCCTAATTGTAAATCCTTCGCGACAATCGAAAATAATATCTATCGAAAAATGGAATTGGCGATACGGAATTACGTATTGACCCCCGAATTCACAGAACGTGTTCTTTTCATGGACGAAGTAAAAGCAACAGAATTCAGTAATATGGAACATGAGCATGGAGTTGCGTTGTCTAATCTTGCCTATGCTGAAACGCAGTTAGAGAATACTTCAAATTTAGATTACCAAAAGTTTTTGGTGAGCAATTTGACGGAAGAATTGAACTACGCGATACCTTTGATAAGCAATCTGAGCAGTAACTTCTCAAACCAAAGTAATATCATCTTCGAGAATTCAAACCTGATACAAAATCAGATCATCACAATAGAAGATTTGGTTCATGAAAATACAGACCTCGGTGACAATCTCGTAATTCTTAATTCAAATAACTCACATCAAAGTAATCAAATATTCATCTTGAGAAATCTATCAACAAATCAAAGCAATATTATTGTTGATTTAGCAGCTAGTAATGCCATTCTTGAATCAGAAACGTTTGAGCAAAGTAACTTGATTGTATACTTCAGCAATTTATCTTTCTCCTACAGCAACGATATCGACGATTTGAATGAGATCACAGATGATCTTGAAATTGATCTCGATCAAGAGAGAAGAAAGCTATCAGAAGCCCTTCAAAAAATAGAAATTCTTGAAGGAAATGCATACGCTTCAGAATATGGCTACCTGGTCAACTATGGATTGGTTCTTAATGAAAATGATAACAGCGCTCAGAGAATCACCAACTCAGATTTCTTCATAGGCGTTGGATTTGATTTGTCTCCGCCGACGAAAGTGATAATTAAAAACATAGCCACCCCTTTGTTTGGCATGAATCACGATGGCAGTGTGAATCTAATTGCACAAAATGATATAAACGGTCCAAGTAATGTTGATTTATTCGGAGGGAGTATCAACATAGACATGGACCCTACAGAAGCGCAACATGTCATCCCGCTGCACGATGAAACAAACCTAAGAGATGCCTTCCCTGTCAACATTCTCGATGTCACCACTCACGAAGGAGCTCGGAAGTTCAAGAGCGACTTCGATAATGTAGGCAGTCTTCTCTATTCTCGAGATGGCATTGTCTTTTCTGGAATAAATGCTCTATGCGGCTACGTACAACTATCCGATAAGAATTTCCATGCACAGGCTGTTAGTCGAGAAGACGGCATATTTTTGCGACGAAACGAGATCATCGTCGATTTCATCGCTTACTATCACCTTCCAATCCTCTTTGAAAACGTGAAAGCAGAGGAAGATATGGGTCAATACGATTTTTACTTGTCCTCTTTGGTTTCGAATCGATTGGATGATATGGCGTACAGAGTTCAGACCGGGCAAACGTCCATTGAAAATGAAATCACGCTTGAAAACACTTCTCTTGACAACTTTAATGTATCGTTCTATCCACATATCAGGGTGATCAAATGGAAGAATGAGTACGATCCCTCTTTCAATTATATTGGAAATCAGGATATCAGCGATGATTTCATGACGGCGCTGGGTTGGGGCAATCCAATGGACATATCGACCATCGTCGCCAAATATCTCAACACGAACAATGGCAGTGATTGGATACGTAAATTGGTTGAATTGACATTCGCACATTTGAAACATGGTAAACCTTTGAAAAC
>MDTA01087002.1_pt1 | contig 17336 bp, 9 predicted proteins | sample 811151 | NCBI WGS metagenome assembly MDTA01 (sample SAMN05326648, study PRJNA326480) | marine metagenome | isolation source: seawater | place: Indian Ocean: South | collected 2010
GTTTACTATATTTACACTTCAAATCGCGAGGTAGAGCAGTAGGTAGCTCGTTGGGCTCATAACCCAAAGGTCGCAGGTTCGAGTCCTGCCCTCGCTACTATAACAATAAAACGGTTATACTTTTAAAAAAGTGTAGCCGTTTTTTTATTTATTATTGATATAACGCATCGCTTCAATAAACTCTTTTTCTATATTTGAGAAAGAGTTTTTTTCAAAAGTTTAGTTTTGATAGATTTTATTAAAAAATGAGTAAAAAACTAAATGTAGGTATATTAATATTTGATAAAGTTGAAGTACTTGATTTTTCAGGGCCTTATGAAGTTTTTTCAGTATGCTCGGAATTAGAAAATCATAAACTTTTTAATGTTTTTACTGTTGCAAATAAATTGTCTCCAATTAATGCTAATAATGGTCTATCAATCAATCCATCATACTCCTTTGGAAATACACCAAATATTGATATTTTAATAATTCCTGGGGGACATGGAACCCGAGATCAAATAGCTGATGCAGAAACATTGGACTGGATAAAATCTATTCACAAATCAACTACTTTTACAATTAGCATTTGTTCTGGTTCAATTTTACTTGGTATTTTAAGATTATTAGATGAGAAACCCTATTGTACTCATAATGAGGTTTATAACTTTATGAAAAAGATTGTTGCTAACGGGAAACCAAACCCTAAAAAAAGATATATTAAATCATCAGAAAGAATTTATACATCTGCTGGAATATCATCTGGGATTGATCTTTCATTGCATATTATTGAATTATTAGTTAACAAAAGAGTAGCAAAAAACACTGCGGATTACATGGAATATTATCCAAGATAATTTTTTTAGCAGATTTGTCTCAAGTGAATATCATCTATTTGTTTATAAACAATTAAAATATTATTATTTGTATATTGTATACTTTCAAAAAAAAATGAAAAAAAATATTTCTTTTTTATTAACTCTACTATTACCCTTTTTTTTATTATCCCAAAAAAAAATAATAAAATCAACTAAAACAAAAAGAATTTCAATAACTCAAGCAGGCAATCTTGGGTTTCCTGTAATCAAATCCAAACCTCCAATCAAAAGAATTAATTCACAGAGAATAGTCACATCCAAAAACAATAAAAAAACTCTATCAAACACAAATCTCGGAAGTATAACAACAAATAATAAATCAAAAATCCAAAAACCCTCATCCTTCAATTTAAATAGTACACCGTTAAGATCATTTAACCAAAAAATTCAAAAAGAAAAAAACTACAAACACACGTCAGTAAGATATTCTGATTTTGGAACGCCAATTGTTATAAAAAGTAAGTTTATTGGAAAAGATGAATCTCTTTTTAATAGAAATGAAAATGAAAATATTTATGATTATTTGGAAGAAACAAAAAAGCTTCTAAAAATAGAAAATCCAAAAAACGAATTTTTTATTAAAAATAAAAATATTGATAAACTTGGTTTATTGCACATAAAATACGAACAGAAATTTAAAAATATTCCAGTTTATGGTAAAGAGATAATTATTCATTTGAATAAAAATAAAAGTGTAAAATCTTTAACGGGTTCATTTATTCCTTCACCCATTAATTTGAATACAATTCCACTCAAAACAGAAAAAGACATAAGAAATAGATTGCCAAAAATTTTTAATACAAATTTCGAAAAGCTTGAAAAGGAAAATGACCAATTAAATCCTGAACTTGTTATATATCGTCAAAATAATAAAAACTTTCTGGCATGGACTGTCAAGATCTATACATCAAAAATCGATTATTGGGAGATATTTATAGACGATAAATCTGGAGAAATTTTAAACAAAATATATATTACATGTTCAATTGAACATGACCATAAAAAAAAAAATGAATTACCCAGTATAACAAATAAAAAGCCATTGGGTACTGGAATAGATTTAAATGGTGTAACTCAAAATATAAACACATTTTTTCAGAAGGAGTTAGATACTTATTTTTTAATTGATACCACCAAACCAATGTATAGTGAAGTAGCTTCACCAAGCTATTGGGATCAAAATGGAGTAATTGTAACTTCGACTCAGTTTGGAGACAGTTATTATTACAGAGGAAATCCAGAAAACGAGTGGTTGGATATGCCCAGTGAGGTTTCTGCTCATAATCATGCTTCACTTTCTTATGATTATTTTTATGATGTTCATGGAAGAAACTCTTACGATAATCAGGGCAGCAATGTTGAGAGTTTTGTTAATGTTCAAAGTGAAAAAAAAGATCCAGAGACTGGAGAGGTTATAAAAGATTCAATAACTGGTGAAACCGTTTATGAAGATTTTGATAATGCATACTGGAACGGTAAAGGTATGTTTTATGGAAATGGTCAATATGTTTTTAAACCCCTAGCTGGAAGTCTGGATGTGGTTGCTCATGAATTTTCGCATGGTGTAATTCAATATACTGCAGGTTTAATATATGAAAATGAATCCGGGGCATTAAATGAATCATTTGCGGATATTTTTGGTGTCATGGTAGATAGGGATGATTGGAAAATTGGAGAAGATATTATTAAAGACCTTGACTATTACCCAAATGGGTTAATGAGAAGTTTTGAAGACCCTACTTTAGGGGGTCAACCAGCTCACTATGATGATATATATATAGGTGATAGAGATAACGGAGGAGTGCATATCAATAGTGGAATCCCAAATAAAGCATTTTATTTATCAGCCCAAGAAATTGGAAAGGATAAAGCAGAATTAATTTATTATTGTGCATTGACTAATTATCTTACTAGAAGTTCAAATTTCGCTCAACTTAGAGTGGCTGTTGAGTCCTGTGCAGAAGATCTTTATGGTGCAGATTCCTTCGAAATTAATACAGTTAAAAACTCTTTTGATACTGTAGGTATTGTATTTACAGAGTCTGAAAAGGAAGATTCAATTGAAATAGAGGGTAATGATCTAATTTTATCTTATGATACAGATTCGAGTAATCCGTCCACATTTTATATTTCAAATACTGATGGGACAAATTTTATCCCAATCACTACAACAAAAAAATATGAAACAAAACCCTCGATTACATCCGATGGATACCTATTAGTATTTATAAATGATGAAAATCAACTAATTGGTATTTCATTGAGGGAAGATCAAATATATGAATATACAATTAGCGAAGAGAAAGTATGGAACTCAGTTGCAATTTCAAAAGATAAAAGTAAAATAGCATTGACCACTACATCAGCATCTGACAACACGATATACGTGTATGACATTATAAATAACTTATGGAAAAATTTTGAGTTATATACACCAACAACTGCCGAAGGAGTTAATTCTGGTGAAGTTCTTTATGCTGATTCACTTGAGTGGGACAACAATAGCGAAATTCTGATATATGATCAATACAACAAAATTTCCCGAGGAGATACTGATGATACATTCTATTGGGACATAGGATATATGAATGTTTGGGATTCAGAAAATAATAAATTCGATGATGGAAGAATCCTAAAACTATACGACCAGCTTCCTGATGATGTTAGTATAGGGTATCCATCCTTTGCAAAAACTTCAAATAATATAGTTGGTTTTGATTATGTAATTTTGGATAATAATGGAGGGCCATTCTACTACGGGTGTATAGCTAACATTGAAACAGGAGAGCTAGGTTATTTCTCTAATAATACATGGAGTGTTATTAGTTTTTCGACATCTGATAGCCAAGTCATATATAACTCATTTAATAATCAGAGTATAAATATTGTAAAATCAGTAGGTTTAAGTGATTTAATTTATCCATCTGATGAAAGCCAAACTTTAATAAATTACGCCGATTGGGGTATTTGGTTTAATCAAGGTACAAGAGATTTTGACAAAGACGGTGTTAATGATGACTATGATCTATGTCCGAACACTCCAGAAGGAAAAACAGTTGATCAAGATGGTTGCTCTGAGTCCCAAAAAGATACAGATCAAGATGGAATAAATGATGAATTAGATAACTGTATTAATGTATCTAATCCAGATCAGATTGATACTGATGATGATGGTTTTGGAGATGTATGTGATGAAGATGATGACGGAGATGGAGTTTTAGATTTTTACGACATTTGTCCAAATACTATATCTGGTGATTTTCCTGTAGATGTTAATGGATGTGAAATATTTACTCTGCCAGTTAATAACTTTTCAATTAAAGTTAGTGAATTATCATGTTTAAATAAAAATGATGGATCTATACTGATAGACATAGAAAATAAAACATACGATTATATAGCTAATTTAGGTGAAATATCAATCAATCTAAACGGATCAGATGGTTATAGCTCTAAATTTGAAAATTTGGGACCAGGTTTGTATGAAATTTGTTTTTCTGTAGTTGGTATTGAAAACTATAATCAATGCTTTAATTTTAATATTAGTGAGCCTGCAGAGTTATCTGTCTCATCAAGAAAAAATTTATCTGCAAAAGTTGTCACATACGATATGAGTGGTTCGAAATCATATAAAATTAAACACAACGGAAATATTATTGAAGTAAATGATAATTATAAAAGATTAAACTTGGAAAAAGGAGTGAATTTTATTGAAATATTTACTGACAAAATTTGTCAAGGAAAATATAGTGAAGAAATATTTTTAAGTGAAGAAGTAGAATTCTTTCCAAACCCAACAAATGATTTTGTTAACTTTTTTGTTAGTGGGAAAGACAAGTCAGTTGATGTCTTTGTTTTAGATTCAGCAGGAAACCAATACATTAACTTTTGTGAGGAGATATCGGATTCAAGAAAAATTAAAATCGATTTCAGCCTACTTAATAAAGGAGTTTATATTGTAAATTTAAGTGGTACAACTGTCAAAAAATCCATTAAAATTATTAAACAATGAGAGAAATCCTAATGAAATTCCATATTGGTCTTTTTATGATAATTAGCTTTTCTTGTGGAGGTGGAGGTGACTCTGGAGATGATGTGATTGCACCACCTCCAGAAGTTGTAGTCATTGATCCTCCATCTGCTACAACTTTAGTTTATCCAGAAAATAATGAAATATGCGAAACTGGAACATCAGTCTCCGAAATATTTAGTAGCGTAAACTTTCAATGGAATGAAGGAATAAATACAGATAGCTACGAGCTTCAACTTACTAATCTCGATAATGGTAATTTTTTTGAATTTAAAAATATAACAGGAACTTCAAGATCAATTGATCTAACAAAAGGAGAACCTTATTCTTGGAAAATTATTTCAAAAAGAAATGGAACCAATGTAACAGCGTCATCTGAATCATGGAAATTTTATCTATCTGGGGAGGGACTGTCAAACTATCCGCCCTATCCTGCTTCATTATTAGAACCAAAATCTGGAAAATCATTTCAATCATCAACTACAACTGTTGAATTAAGCTGGGAAGGATTAGATGCAGATGGTGATTTACTAACATATGACTTATATATTGACACAATTGATGGAAACCAGTCGCCTGATATAAATAACACTTTATTGTCTGAAACATCAAAAGTTGTGGAGGTTAGCTCAGGAAACTCATATTTCTGGCGAATCAAATCCATTGATATAAAAGGTAATAGCTCTTTTTCAATTGTTTATTCTTTTAGAATCGAATAAATATTCTTTAAAATCTGATTAAGTTTGTGTTACCTACGAATTAAATTATCTCAAAAGTTGATTATTTTTTTACCTGAATTTTTATATGTATAAGTTCATACTGCCCGTTTTGTTTGTGAATTTTTTTCTAACTAGTCAAGAGACTTTTACTCTAGTTAAAACTGATCCTAACCAAATTATTCTAGATGGAATTATAGACCCTGACGAGTGGTCAAATGCCATTGAAATAGACTTTGATATTGAATTTAGTCCTGCAAATAATCTTCCATCGAGAAAAAAAACTACAGCATATATGACATATTCAGATAGGTATTTATTCTTAAGTATTTATGCTAAAGATGATCCAAATAATATTCGAGTAGCTTTGAGACAACGAGATGGAAATATTTGGAATGATGATTTAATTCTTTTACGTTTAGATCCATATACCGATGCTAGAAATAATCTTGGTATTGCAGTTAATGCACTTGGAAGTCAATTCGATTTTAGAGAAATCAATTCTGTGACTGATGATGGAAGATATGATAGTTCATTTAATGTTAATTTTCAATCTTCAGGAAAAATAGTTGACGACGGATACCAAATTGAAATTAAAATTCCTTTTTCTGAAATTCCATTTCCAAATGGCAAAAACCAGCTTTGGCATTTTAATTTAACAAGAAGATATATTGAAAATGGAAATGAAATACAGGTTAGTACTCAGCCAAGGGATAGAGACAATAACTGTGTGATTTGTCAAACTACAGATAAACTTGTGCTTAATAATATTGTGATTGACAGACGCCTGGAATTACTCCCTTATATTTCAAGTAATATTACTGGAAACAGAAGTGAACCTGATAATAAGTTAATTTATACTAAGCCAAAACTAAATGTTGGATTAGGATTAAATCTAGATATAAATAAAAACTCAAGTTTTGAGCTAACTGTAAATCCAGACTTTTCACAAGTTGAAGCTGATGTTACTCAGATCGATATAAACTCTTCGTTTTCTCTTGAATATCCAGAGAGAAGACCTTTTTTTAATAGAGGTACAGATATCGTAAAATTTACAAATGGAGCTTTTTATTCTCGTTCAATAGTTAATCCAATAGTTGCATCAAAGCTACTTAGTCAAAGGAAAAAATCGAGAATTTTTTTATTAAATGCTCTCGATAAAAACTCACCATATCTAGTTGGTGGCGAGGATCGATCTTATATTGGAGAGGGAGGGCGAAGTTTTGTAAATGTTTTAAGATTTCAAAGTTTATTAAATCCAAAATCTCGGCTTGGTGGTCTAATGACAAATCGTATTTATGATGCCGGAGGATATGGACATTTGTTAGGTTTCGATGGTTTTTTTATATTAAATAAAAAATGGAGTGTAAATTTCGAGCTACTTAAAAATCTTAATAAAGAACCTTCTCAAAATTGGATTACCACAACTGAAAGTATCCTTGGTAATACAATTCAATTAGACGGAGAAAAACTTGATGGTGAGGCATTTTATTTACAATTTCTTAGAAGAACTGAACATTGGAATAGTTACTTTTTTTTTAGAAATATATCTCCCCAACATAGAGCTGACATCGGTTTTGTTGTAAAAAATAATAGAAAATGGGGTACTTTATTTCACGAATATATCAATATCATAAATAAACCAGCTCTTCAATCATTTGGATTTGGGACAAAAATCGATTTAGTGTATACTCACGAGAATTACTATAAAACTTTGAGCGTTGACTTTTTTGCATCATTAAAAACTTATGGTCAAACAGAATTTGAGTATACTTTAGATTATGATGCTACAAAAACTTTTCTGGGTTTTCGTTTTGATAACCTACCCACACATGAGTTTTCGATTGAGGGATCTCCAAGTGAATCAATAAATTTCAATCTTAATTTAACTTTTGGAAAAGATTTATCAGTAAACGAAATAATTCCACAAGTTGGAAAACTTAAATCATACTTTATTAAATTAAATTATCAAATCAACGATAATCTAAGTTTTAACCCTTCTTTTAGAGGATCAGAATTAAAAAAACTAAATTCAAATGATAATTATTTTAAAGGAAACATTTTAAGAGTCGATCTACGTTACCAATTTACATCTTCCTTTAATTTCAGAATAATCTCAGAAAAAAATAACTTTAATAATCAGTTTTTTATTCAGCCACTAGTTCAGTGGAATCCTAATCCAGCTACAATTTTTTATTTTGGAGGAAATCAAAATACTATTAGGGAATTAAACCAAATTCATTTTGATTTATTTGAATTTAACCAAACACAACTATTTTTTAAATTTCAATATCTAATTGATATTTAGGATGGAAAATAATAAAAGCTAGTGTGTATTAGCTATAATTTTAAATCACATTTATTAATTATATTTTTAATATGTGCATTACTATTTACCATTTCCCAATGAGCTAAAGTCATGGGAATATTTCCAATACTAGTTAAAAGATCAAAAAAATCTAGAATATCTTCTTTTGAACTTTCTTCTTCATTAATTCTTGAATAATCAGCAATTGCACTTTGAAGAAGATATTTCCCCGTAATGTAGCTAGTTCCGTAACCCGGTTGTCTTAAATATAGATGCTGTTCAAAAATCAATAAATCTTTTTCGGTTTTCATCCATCCCCTTGGAGTATATTCAGAATGAATTTTTCCTGCTTCTTCCATTGTCATCAAATTTGCATGTGCATATAAGGAACCGAGTCCACGAGCTGCCCTTTGAGCAATAAGAATATAAACTATTTCTCTTGCTCTTGGGTTATTCTCATATAAACCAGCATGCATAAATAATTCTTCAACCGCAGTAGCAACACCCTCACTTCGAGAATCAAAAATGTTATAAAGGAGTGGTTTTTTTCTTATTTCATTTTGATGAGGTTCAATATCCATCAGAGCAAGTTCAAACCAATGAAAAAAATGTGAATAAAGAGGTTTTGGATCGTAATGTGCTGTGATCCAAAAAAAATTTCTTTTGGATTCAGGAATGAATTTTCCTAGGTGTGGTTTTAATGCGTCTTTAAAGTATGGTTTTACGGTAATAATTTTTTGTTTATCTAAAAATGACAAGAGCTCTTTTGCTGATTTTTTTGCCAGTTTATTATATTCTTCATCATTATTTGCAGGAGATAAATAAGGGAGTTTACTATTTTTTTTCTCTTCATATTTTAAAAGGGTCCAAGCTCTTGCTAACTCATTTTTTAATAAAAGAACCTCTTCTTCCCAGGTTAGTGGAACCAAATGAACATTTTTTTGATACCAAGTATAATTCTCTTTACCTATTCCTGAGGGACCATTTTTATTAGATACCTCCTTTTCTAACCATCTTACAAACTTATCAGTAGATTCAATAGCACTAGTAATTACTTTACTGAGTTCTAAATCTTTAGAATCTATTTTTGTTAAGAGAACCTTTAAATCTGATGATTGTCGCTTTATAGTTCTAATTCCAGCAATCCATAAATCTCTTGCATTACCAATTAAATTCTCCATAGCTTGATTATTCAATGGAGGTATAATCTTTATATCAGAAATAAGTTTAAGTTTTTCTTTTGAATTTAAAGGAAATTTATATTGCCATAATTCAGTAAGCTTATGGTGAGATGGTCCTTCATGTGCAGGAACATCACTTCTGCTTGTCCATATAGTTTTATAGAATGCTGGATCTCTTTCCCAAGGTTTTAATACTTTATAATTAAACAAATAACCATTCATTTCTGCCCATATTATAGTCCAATCAACTTCCTCTTCCAGACTTAATAAAGATTTATCGATGTCACAGAGTTTTGATTTTAATTTTAAAAATTGTGGAAAACGTTCATTAAAAGTTATTTTTTTATAATCTGGGACCCCATTTTTAATAGGAGGAACCTCAAAAGCTCTCCATTCTTTGAATAAATCATGTAGATCATTATTAGTCTGGTCAATTTTCTGGGATGAAGCATCCAAAAATAAAATGAATAAAAATGAAAAGAATTGAAAGCTTCGCTTTTTCATGTTTGAATTTTTTATAATTATATTATGAATTGAACTCAATTTATTTCAAAGAAACAATTTTTTGATAAATTGATTAACTTAAAAGCATAATTAGGTTTAAAAATGAAACATTTTTTCTTAAAGATTTTTCTTGTTATTTTTTTTCAGTTGCTTTCAACTTATTCACAAGAATTAGATCTTAATAAAATTTCTAATTTAAAAATTAGAAGTATTGGGCCTTCTAATATGAGTGGTAGAATTACTGCAATTGATGTTGCATTAAAAAATACCAAAATAATTTATGTAGGTGCAGCTTCAGGTGGTGTTTGGAAATCTGAGAATGGAGGTACTGAGTGGAAGCCAATTTTTGATAATGAATCTACTCAAAATATAGGTGCGTTAGATATTTTTCAGCATAACCCAAATGTAATTTGGGTTGGAACAGGTGAAGGAAACCCAAGAAATTCAATGAATCTCGGAAATGGTATATATAAAAGTACAGATGGAGGAAAAAATTGGAAACATATGGGTTTAGCTAAAACAAAAACAATTCATCGAATAATAACAGATCCAAAAGACCCTGATGTTTTATATGTTGGAGCTATGGGAGATCCATTTTCACCAAATGAGGATAGAGGCTTATACAAAACAATTGATGGGGGGAAAACTTGGAAAAGGATTCTTTATTCAAATAATACCTCAGGAGTTGGAGACTTGGTTATGGATCCAAAAAATTCCCAAAAGCTTATCGCTACTCTTTATGATCACCGAAGAACGACTCACTATTTTAAATCTGGTGGAAGTGGATCAGGAATCTATGTAACTGAAGATGGTGGAGAAAATTGGAAAAAAATATCAACTGAAAATGGTTTACCAAGTGGTGATTTAGGTAGAATTGGTATTGCCATAGCACCCTCTAATCCAGATAGGATTTATGCAAAAATTGAAGCAAAAAAAAATTCTTTATACCGAAGTGATGATGGAGGAAAAAATTGGTATTTAATAAATGATAACCCAAAATACACAAATAATCGACCATTTTATTTTCAAGATCTAGCTGTTGACTCAAAGGATCCTGACAGACTATATAATCTTTATCAACCATTATCAGTAAGTTATGATGGTGGAAAAAGCTTTGATAAAACCCCTATGATTCCTGCAGATGAAACTAAGGGAATTCATGCAGATTTTCATGCATTTTGGGTAAATCCCGATGATCCATATCATTTTATAATTGGCGGGGACGGAGGTATCGGAATTACAAACGATCATGGAAAAAGTTGGTATTTTCCTGAAACCATTCCAGTAGCCCAATTTTATCATGTAAATGTTGATTATGATACGCCTTATAATGTATATGGAGGTATGCAAGATAACGGTAATTGGTCTGGACCTGCATATACATGGAAAAGAGGTGGGATCAGAACTCTATATTGGCAATATCTAGTAGGTGGAGATGGTTTTTACATATCACCTGATAAACATAACTCCAGGTTTGGATATGGTACATCACAGAATGGGGAATTATATAGATACGATAAACTAACTGGATACTATATAAGTATCAAACCACCAAATTTTAATTCTAAAATCCCTTTAAGATTTAATTGGAATTCAGCGTTTTCAATAGATCCATTTAATGAGAATGGGCTCTACTATGGATCACAATATGTTCATTACTCAAATGATAAAGGTTCTACATGGTCCATTATTTCAAATGATTTGACAACTGATAATCCAGAACATCAAAAAAATGATTATGGTGGATTAACACTTGACATCTCAGGAGCTGAGACATATAACAGTTTACTAGCTATTGCCCCTAGTAGCATAAATAAGGATATTATTTGGACAGGAAGTGATGATGGAGAAATCTACCTCACGACTAATGGAGGAAAAAAATGGAAATTAGTTTCAAAAAATATATTAAATTTCCCCGACAAACCTTGGGTTACTCAAATAAAAGCCTCAAAATATAATCCCGGAACTGCCTGGGTTGTAGTTAATAACTATAGGAAGGGAGATTATAAGCCATATTTATTTAAGACCAATGATTATGGTATAACTTGGATGCAATTATTAGATAGCGAAAAAATTGAAGGATACTCACTTTCATTTATTCAAGATCCTGAGGTTGAAAATCTACTTTTCTTAGGAACTGAAAATGGTCTATGGATAAGTATTGATGCAGTAAAGAACTGGAAAAAATTTAAGAACGGATACCCTTCAGTTTCAACAATGGATATGGTTATTCAAGAAAAAGAATCAGCCCTGGTAATTGGAACATTTGGAAGAGCAATTTGGATTTTGGATGATTTATTAAGTTTAAGAGAAATTGCAAAAAAAAAATATAAATAAAGAAATTAATTTATTCCCTGTAAATGATGCCGTCCAAGTAAAAGGATTATTCATCAATCCTCCTGGTAATATCTGGACTGGATTTAACACTACCTTTGAGGGGCAAAACAAACCATTTCAAAAGGTTGAAATTCCATTTTATCTGAATGCCGATATAGAACCAACTAATAAGGTAAAGGGATCAATATATGATTCTAAAGAAAATAAAATTAATGAAATTTATTCCGGTTATCTTGTTGAAGGACTAAATTACATAACATGGAGATTAGATGAGGCTTCAGAAAGTTTGAATCAAAGAAAAGGTAACAATAAATCTAGAGGTATTGCTGTATTACCAGGTATGTATAAAATCGTTTTAGAATATAAAAGTCAAAAAGATTCTGTTGTGATAAAAATAAAACAAGATCCCAGATTTGATATTTCCGATGAAATTGAAAAACAAAGATATTTATTCAAAAAATCATCAAAAAAAATTGTAAAACAACTAAATGATGTATTTAGAAAAATAGATAAAGTATCAGACAGTTTAAATGTTATGGAAGAAAAAATAGATTATAAAAATAAAAAGAGTTTTATGGACATAAAAATAACTTTAAATAAATTAAAAGAGGCTGGAAAAGAAACGCCAAAAAATAGACAAGTTGGTGCATGGAAATCAAATAAAATAACTCCATATTCATTAGTTTCAAATATTGAAAAAATAAGCATTGCTGGAATTAAAAAACCCTCAAAACAACATTGGGAAAGACTAAACGAAGTCATGAAAATAGTAAAGAAATATCAAAAAGAAGTAGATATTTTTGTTGCTACAAAATGGAAAATATTTTTGAAAAAAATAAATAATTGAAAATTTTCAAAACTAATCAACAAGTGCTTCAGCTTCGATTTCTACCAAATACACTTTACCAACAAGTTTTGCTTCTATTAATGTATTGACAGGATTAATTTTTGAAAATCTTTCTCCGTGAGCTATCGCTACTGTTTCCCAATCATCTATGTTATTGACAAAAATTCTTGTTCTAACTATATTTTTTAGTTCTCCACCTAAAGAATTAATTGCTGCTTCTATTTTATCAATAATAAAATGAGTTTGTGCATAGGGATCATCAACTCCAACAATCTTATTATTGTGTGTTGCGGTTGTACCTGAGACGTATATTTTATTTCCTATTTTATTCGCCCTACAATAGCCAGCTAATTTCTCCCAATTTGTGCCACTAAAAACTTTACTGCTATTCTGGGTTTTTTCTAATTTATATACTCTAGGAATCGATTTTATGTGATCACTTAAATCTCCTGAAGCTGTTAAAAATGGTGCTTCTCTATACTCATCTCCACAATCACCTGGTATCGAATTCATTTTACTCTGAGCAGCTGAAATTTGTCTAATATCATCTGAATCTAAATCGATATTGACTATTGTTTTATTTTCGTTTATATGATTATTTTCAGTTAATCTAGACCCTATAATAACTGCAGCAACACTTTCATTGTTTAAAGCATATCTAGATGAAATATTAGCTATTGAAACACTATGTTTATGAGCTATTTTATTGATTGTATTCAACATGTTTTGAAATACTTCCCAGCCTCCTGCAATATCAATAAATCTTTTATATTTCATTTCAGACCAACTTACTAAATCCTCTTGTTTTGGTTCTGGCTTATTTAGCCATTTTTTGGTTAGAAAACCACCTGCTAAAGTTCCATAAACTAATAACTTAATTCCATATTCTCTGCAAACATTAGAGAGCCTCCCTAATGCACGATTATCAATTATAGAGTGACAAACTTGATTACTAATTAAGGGGATTCCATTTGCTAATGCAATTCTAAGATGAGCAGAATCAAAATTAGTAACACCTATATCCTTTATTAACCCCTCATCCTTTAACTCATTAAGATAATTCAGTGCATCAATCCAACTTGGATCAGGATAATGCCATGTATGAAATTGCAATAAATCAATCGATTTTTGTTGCATTCTTTCAAGAGAAGATAAAATATTTTTTCGAACTATATCACGATTAATTTTTCCCGGTGATGGTACCCATTTAGTAAATAATTTGATGTCACTTTGGGGAAATTTATTTTTGAATTTACCTAAAATAATTTCACTTGAACCATAGTGATCTGCCATATCAAAAGTATTAAAACCAGCCTGAACATATTTACTGAGATCATATTCGCAGCCTTTAACATCTAATTTTATACCTTTATTTTCCATATCCGCAATTTGCCAGAAACCAATTATAATTCTTGGTATTTTAATATTATCAGATAATTTTATGTAAGTTTTCATTTATTATTGATCTGGAAGCTTTTTAAAAACTTCCCTTAAATTTTTATTTTTTAAAATTAAAAATTTCCATCTGTAAATAAAGAAAAAAGTAGCTAAGCTCATAACAATTAACCAAATATATGTTGAATGGAAGTACCAGCTTTTAGTTGTCATTGAAATATCTTTATATGCATGTATAACAAAAAAAAAGATCAATAAAAGTAAACCCGAATAGCCAATTATTTTTTGAATGAGTCTATTTTTAACAAGTGTTATTCGATTATATAATGATGGATTAACTCTAGGTATAGTAATTAAGGTTAAACACATTAACATAAAATTAAACATCATTGATGTTACCATTATATCAATTCCTAAAAAAATATCACTTGCAAAATGAGATCCAAATGCTCCTAGACTTGCTAAACATCCTGAAAAAATTAGTGCTCTGTATGGACTATTATAATTTGGATGAATTTCTGAGAAAAAATTTGGGAAAATATTGTCTTTTGACCAGGAATACATTAATCTTGAAACAGAGAGTATCATTGATGGGAGATCATTTATTAAAGCAAAAGCGGCACCAATTAATATTGCAACTCCCCATCCATGGGGTAAAATATAACTTAACATCCCAGGGGCAGAAATATCTTTTTTTAATGACTCCTCAGCTATAAAACTCCATGGAATAATATTATAAACTGCTGAGGTAAATAAAAAATAAAATAAACCAACACTACAAATAGATAATAAAATTGCCTTTGTAATTGATTTAGTTGGATTTTTAGCTTCACTTCCTGTTTGAGCTATTGAATCAAAGCCAATAAAACTTGAAAACAAAACAGCTGCAGCAGAAAAAAAAATAGTTAGTTCAAAATTGGGTTTATTTACTGGGGTAAAAGTTATATTTTCCCTCAATTTTAAACTTTCAATAAAATCACTGCTATCATAATAATATCCTGTAAAAATCACAATTCCTCCAAGAATAAACATTAAATATAGCATTGGTATTATTGCTATAGTATATGCAGAGGTTCCTCTAATATTTATTATTACAAAAAGCCAAATTAGCAAAAGAGCTATAATTAATCTTACTGTTCCATTTTCGAGCAAAAGAGATAAGGAATCAATGTTTAATAATATTGAAATGTCCCTTAAGAAAGGTGGTATTATATAAGCAATAACTCCAATAACAACTGAAAGACCAAACCATTGGGAAAAACTAGCTGCAAAACCTAAATATGGGTTTAAACCTCTACTAGCATATAAATAACTTCCACCAGCTCTAGGCATTGCAGATGCAAGAATTGAATAGGATAAAGCTGCCAATAATGCAGGAATTGCCGCAAAAATAAATGCTGGAATTACATAAGTGCCAATACCTGGGACATTTTTTTGAATCATAAATGGTACAACATTAATAGATGCTCCCATCATGGAACAAATACCTGTAGCGGTAATTATTCCTAATCCCATTTTTCTTTTGAATTTAATCGAAGACAATTATTAACTAAAAATTATAATTTAAACCAATAATAATATTTCTTCCTAATTCGTGTGAATAATATCTCATACGGTTTAAATAATTCCTGTATGAGTTATTTAGAAGATTATTAATTTTTAAACTTAAAGATAGTCTTTTTGAATTCTTGTTTTTTAAATCTATGCTAGAATTCAAATTTATCAAATGATAGTGATCTGGAGGTGAACTTATATCAACAGTCTCAAACGATTGAGAAGTAGCTATAAAAACCTCGAAGTTGTTATCTGGATATTCATTTTGTCGAAAGACATAGTTGCTAGTTAATTTGATTTTAAAATTTTTAAAATTTCGATTTTCATAAATAATCTCATTTTGTGTATTTACAGGAGGTATATTGATAATAGGTATCTTCAAAATTCGATCATATCCTTTAACAATCGAGGATTTATGATTGTAACTAATTTTTTTTGATAGAGCAATGGTTCCATCAATATCCAACCCAAATAAATTTGCATTTGTCTGCCTGTACTCCCAAACCTGATAACTACCTCTGATAGAGGTCTGAACAGATGTTGGTTCGAGAACCAAAAAATCTTTTACTATATTATAATAAGGATTAATTGATATGGTAAATTTTTCTTCGTTTCGTTGAAGTGTGTAGGAGAACTTATGTCCTATCTCTGATTTAAAACTTAAATCTCCTAATTCAATCCTTGCTGATGAGTGATGAAGACCCTCACTAAATAATTCTGAGGGATTAGGAGCTCTTGAGGCAATAGAATAGTTGAAAAAAGATGTAAACTTGGCTGAATTATTTTTAAACCCTATTGTTCCAGAAATGTTATTGAAATTTATTTCTGTATTTATTAAGGTTTGGGCATTAACCTCTCTAATTACAAGCTCTGAAAATAATTGATCATAGTTTCGAGACTCCCAAAAAGATGTTCGGTAGAATTTATAAACATCCATTAGTGTGTGATCATATCTTAATCCAGATTCTATTAACCATCTTTCATTTATCCTATAATCAGCAATAGCATATATTCCAAAATCATATTTTTTGTAATCTGGAATTATTCTTCTGACTCCGGTTGCTGGATCTGGAAAATTTTTTTGATATCTTGCCATCAGACCTGTTTTTAGTTTGATTCGATTTTTTAGGTTAGATTCCAAGTCTATTGAAAGAGTATGTGTATCCAGCTCAAGATCTGTGGATGGTTTAAATTTATCATCCCCAATCCTTATGTCATATTCTAAACGGTTATTTCTTTGAAAATCATACTGAATTGAAAATTAACCAATATTATCTATTTTTTTAAAAGCCTTTAATCTTGCGATCTGATGCTTTACATCCTGATTCGGTGCCTCAACCTCATATGAAAAATCACCTGTGAAAAGGGGAAAATCACTATTTATCGCTCGTACTTGATCCTGAGGAGTATGAATGTGAGCGGATCTTAAAATACCAATTTCATTATTAAAAAATGAATATAAAAATTCAAATCCATAATTAACTCGATTCAAACCAAATTTTAGAGAAAGACTTTTTTCATTTGTGGCGGTATTTTTCATTATGTAATTTGGTGCACTGTAATCTCCAAATCTTTTAAGTGATGCATTGAGTGTATAATAAAATCCA
>MDTA01039874.1_pt1 | contig 17330 bp, 14 predicted proteins | sample 811151 | NCBI WGS metagenome assembly MDTA01 (sample SAMN05326648, study PRJNA326480) | marine metagenome | isolation source: seawater | place: Indian Ocean: South | collected 2010
AGAAGAAAGGATCGAAAATAATCGAAGAATTGCACATTTAGCAAAAATAATTTTTGATGCAGGAATATTCCCAATAGTTACCACTATTTCACCAAATAATTCGTCTAGATTGTTTGCAAAAAGTCTATTCGATAAAAATACATTTAAATTAATATATATTAAAGCTTCGTTGAACGAGTGTATCAAAAGAGATCCCAAAGGGCTATATAAAGATGAAACCAAATATGTTAAAAATATTACAGGTGTTCATCAAAATTACGATATACCAAAAAATCCAGATATTGAGATCAATACTGAAGAATTATCAATTAAGCAAAGTGTAAATAAATTATGGAAAAATTTAAATATTTAATAAGTAATGAGAACACTCAAGCTATATATTAAAAAAATACTCAAATTTTTTGGTATTAATTTTTACACAAAAAAGCAAAAAAGAGTTTTAGGAAAGAAAATACAACCACGTAAATCTAAACTCGACTCTGTCTTTTTGTTCACAACTCATAAATGTGCAAGTAATTTTATTTCAAAAATGTTAATCAATATTGAAAATGAAACAGATTACATCCATTATGACTATGGTTATCTTGTTGGCGGCTTTGTTGATAAACTTGGGATTACTGGTGACTATGAAACATATATGAACTCAAATCATGAAAATTTATTTTCAGAAAATGGAGAAATATATGGGCCTCAAAGAAAGCCATTGAATTTTTCAGGTATAGAGAATTATAAGAAAATATTTTTTTTGAGAGACCCAAGAGATGTTTTAGTATCAGCATATTACTCTTTTGGTAAAACTCACAAGATTCCTAATCAAAAGAAAATAAAAGAAAGATTTTTGAAAGAAAGAAATAGAATAAATAAAATATCAATTGACGAATATGCAATTGAGCAAGCTGAACAATGGTTGTTACCTATATATAAGAATTATGAACTACATCACAGATCAGAAAGCAACACAATATATCTGAGTTATGACAATTATAAAGACAATACAGAAGTTTTTTTAGAAGAAATATTTGATTTTTTGAAAATAAGTTTGCCTAATTTAGCTATTAGTCTTTCAGAAGAGGCAAACGCAATTCAAAATAGCATTAATCATGATTCACATCAACGCTCTGGAAAAAGTAATCAATGGAAAACAGAGTTGACTTTAGAAACTCAAAAAAGAATAAATATAGTACTAAAAGACACACTAGAATATTGGGGTTTCTCAAAAGATTAATTTATTTATCTTTTCATTAAATCGAATATACTTGAATGAAATGTTAAGTATTTTAATTCCTTGTTATAACGAAGAAATAAATATTTTCAAAAATACGGATAAATTAATTAGTTGGGCTAATAGTAAAAGTTATAAGGTTGAAATTAATTTAGTAAATAATGCTTCAACAGATTCTACTTTAGAAATATTAAAAAAACTTCAATCCAATCCTAATGTAAATATCTTAAATGAAAATAAGAAGGGTAAAGGCCATGCTGTTAAAACTGGTCTATTGAATTGTAATTTCAGAAATATATTAATTCTTGATGCTGATCTCTCGACTGGAATAGAACAATTTAATGATGACTGGTTGAATCATGATAGTCAATTAATCTTAGGTTCCCGAGCAATCGGAAGTGAACTTTACACCCCTTTATTTAGAAAAATATCAGGAAAAGTATTGAACTTTTTAATTCGAAAGTTATTTCATTTAAATATAAAAGATACACAATGTGGTTTCAAATTTATTTCATCAAATAAAATATCTAAAATTGCTGAAAATATTTCAATAGGTGGATTTATGTATGATTTAGATTTAATTCTTTTTTCAAAAAAAGAAAATTTAAAAATTGTCGAGTTTCCTGTAGTTTACAAATTTGATAAAAATTCTTCTGTTTCAATGTTTAAAGACCCCTTTTTAATGTTATTTGATTTATTTAGCCTGAAAATAAAATATAATATCAAACAAAATTAATTCCCTAAATAAGCGGTTCTACATTCAGAACTAATGAGCTCATCTTTACATTCTGGGATTGTATTATCAAAAGTTCCAGACCTTTCTTTTTCGTGAAAGGGAGTTGCAATATCAAATAACAAAACAAAAATTAAAATCACTTTTGATAAATTATATTTAGAAAAATTGATCGTAAAAATTATTAGAAAAAACAAAAACCAAATTAATAATTTGTTATTTTCGATAAGAATTCCAATAATTAAATAAAGAATAACTATATCAAATTTATTTTTAATTAAATCGCTTGAAATTAAGTACACAGAAATAATAATTATTGGAACTATGTAATGCTGTGTATGTCTCATCCATTTAGTTGTATTTAGAAACCAAAACCATAAATAAATGAAAGATATGGAAGAAATTAATGGTAACGTAATTGCGCCAAACTTCTCATCTATCTTTTCTTTATTCTTAAATAAGACATATATAAATAGTATGGGAATAAAAATCAGTCTAGATTTATCATAAGTATTCCAATTTGAGTATTCAGATAAGTTTAAATTAATTAAAAAATTTTGAACGAAACCAGCAGCTTCACTGGAGACACCAGAACTTTGATGGTTTGTAATAAAAAGGAACTGGTCATTCAAATAATCTAAAGCGTTACCCTTGCTGTATTTGAGATTTACAAGTAATAGCCAAGGGGCATAAGTTAATAAGAATATTATAAAATCTTGTAAAATATTTTTGACATTTTTTTCTTTTAAAATTATAAAAAAGTAAAAACCACCAAATAAAACTAAATTCAAGATTTTTCCATAAAAAATTGATAAACAAAATAGAACTAAAGAAAGTTTTCTAAATCTGTAAAACAGAATGACAGCATTTACAAATAATATTGAAGATGGTATTTCCCCAATTGAGTATAAGGATCCTTGCCACCATGGAATTAAAATAAGGGAGAATCCAGAAAATAGAAGTAAAAAATTTTTTTCTAATTTAAATACTCTAATAATTATTACTAAAAATATTAATTGAAGAATATATACCCATAAAAAATTTGCCATCCTTGCGACAATTAAATTCTGAGTTGATATCCATCCAATTACACTTCCTAATGATGAAATAGGTCCAGAAGTAATCTCAACACTATAGTTTCCACCTAAAAAATCACCTGCGTTGAAATTCAAGTGTTTAAAAAAATTAACATTGGATGTGAGGGTAATATATTCATCAATAAAACTTGGTATTCTTAAAGATTTAGTTTTTACATAATCGTACAAATAAAAAAATTGAGTAAAAAATAATAAGATAGAAATAAAATTTATGATTCTATTTTTAGTTTTGAAACTAAAATTTTTAAAAGTCCAGATATTTCCTTTTAGGTTTAATAAAGACTTTTGTAATAATCCTTTCTTAATGAGAATGTAAGTTATTAATGTACCTATAAAGATTAAAAAAATAGGTATTAATATATCAAATATTGTTATCTTATCTGGTTCAAACCCAAGTTCAACATAGTAAAAACATTCAGTAAAGGAATTTACGGTTGCTGCCCTTCCAAAAAAATCATATAAGTTTATAGGATTGAAATTTGGATCTGCTGTAAATACATAAGATGAATCATTTGGATTAACTTTAACAAAACCGTCTGGTATAGCTCCACAAATTCTTGTGATTATATTTATGTCCATAAAATAATAACAATACTACAAATCAAATGTTCATTAACTTAAATGAAAAATTTGTTTTATTTATATAAAATGATTTATATTGGACTTTTTAACCCTCTATACAAGTAACAAATTTATCATAGTTTCTTTATTTTATGTTTTATCAACTTTCATTGTTACATTTGGAAAATTGTTTTTTGATTTACTTATAACCAAAAATAAAGAATTAAGTAATTACAATATTTATTTAAGTTTTGTTCCAATAGTTGGTCTATTTATTTTTGGAAATATTTTGGTGGGTTTGAATTTTTTTATAAATTTGAATTCTCAATTTGTATTAATTTTTTTGCTAACAATATTTATGATTTCATTTTTTAAAAATTTTAAAATTATAAGGAATTTCTCTGTTTTTTATTTTAATATTACAGTCCTTCTTATTAGTTCTACCAATATTGGTATTAGTAAAGATGCAAGCCTTTATCATTTACAAAATCAAGCATGGATTAGAGAAGAAAAAATTGTTTTTGGCTTATCAAATTTAAATCCTTATATTGGGTATTCATCAATAATGGAATATATCAACTCCTTATTTTGGATGGGTAATAATTATATTTTTGTTCATCTTGTAAGCCTCATAATTTTTGGGGCGTTATTTGAAATAGTTTTTAAATTAATAAATGCAAGTTCATCGTACTTAAATAATTTAGGGTATATTTTTTTAGTTATCGGCTTTTTCGACAATTTTGGATTTGATGGAGGGAGGAACGGCTTTATATTTATACAAGAAACATTTAAATATGATCACATATTTGCCGTAATTTCTTTTGCGATAATTTTATTATTTTTTATCTTAACAAAATCGAAAGACGATAATTCTGGGTTGAACTTATTATTTTTATGTATAGTTTTTGGATTGCAAATCAGATTTATTGGACATTTGTTTTTTGGTTTAGTAATAATTTTATTGTTTGTTAATAAATACAAAATAGATTTTAAAAAAAATATTTATTTGGTAGTATTTTACACATTATTTTCTGTAAAAAATTTGTTAATTTCAAGTTGTTTTTGGTTTCCAGTTAAATATACCTGCCTAAATTTTTTGCCATGGAATCAACCATATCAGGCTGAATATATTTCAAAACTAATATTGAACACAAACAAGCTTCCAAACTCGTCTGCAACAGACATTATTAACTTTAATTTATTTATTAGACAATTTTTTAATTCACAATCTTCTTATATTCTTAACTTCTGTTTAACGATTTCATTTTTGTTTTTAATCTTCATATTTTTTTCAAAAAAGATAAATTTAAACTATCAGCAAATTTTTCTATTTGCATTAATTATTTTCACTTGGATTAATTTAGGACCAACTTATAGATTTGGCGTTCCTTTTTTATTAACTAGCTATTATGTTTTAACTTATAATGCTGCATTTGAAACAAGAATAACAAGTATTCTTTTAAGAAGAAAAATACTGCCTATTCTTGGATATTTTTTTGTAATAGTTTCGCTTTTACGTATAGATTCAATAATTGAATTACAGAATTTTAATAATATCGATTTAAATGTGGAAGAAAAAGAGCTTGTTTTTTATAAGGACGAAAATGGTTGGAATAGACATCAGACTGAAAGTGGGAACTATCTTTGTAGTTATTACAGATTTTGTTCTATAATTGATAATTCTTTTCAGTCAAAGGAACCTTTGCTTAATTACAGGTATTATGAGTCACTCGACAAAAATTATTATAAAAATATTTTACAAAAGTAAGATTTTCAATTTCTAAAAAAGGTTCTCTTCTTTTGCTTTTTCGATCCATGGAATGACAATATCTAACATTTCATCAATTGTTGTGACAGCTTCGTAATCAAGAAGTTCTTTAGCTTTATCAGTTGAAGGAATTCTTTTTTGTACATCATATTGAAATGGATCAACCAATTCATATTTAAATTCTTCTTTTGGTCTAATTTTTTTCCAAATAATTTCAGCTAATTCAAGCACAGTTGTTGATTGTGATGTTGATAGATTAAAATCTTCATTTTTTGCATTTGGATGTTCTAGTAATATACAAACCCCTTTTGCTAAATCCTCACCATATGTATAGTGTCTAACTTGATTGCCTGATCCTAATATTTCTATGGATTTTTCTCCTTCTAAAGTTTTTAGAATCAAATCTGGTACAACATGACTTAAAGCAAGCTTTGAACTGCTTTCAGTTAAAGTTTTTTCTGTTTTTGTTTTGACTTCACCGATACCAACACAATTAAAGGGTCTTGCTATTGAGTATTCTAAGCCATATTGTGAGTACGCTGATCTAGCAAAATATTCAACTGCTAGTTTTTGAAATCCGTACGAACTTATTGGTGGGGGTATATTGAATAGATCGCTTTCCTTAGTTGGAAAAATATCTGATGATTCGAAAACCATAGAAGAGCTTAGATAAACAACTCTTTTCAAATTATGATTTTGATAACAGTCGATAGCTACATCTGTTGTGGTTGAAATAATTTTTTCATTTTCGCTCAAAAGATCGTATTCAAACTCATGAAAATAAGATATTCCTCCAATCATTGCAGCACCAGCAATTAAATAATCGCAATCTGACATAATTTCTTTTAGAAGTGTTTTATTTTTTACATCGTCGTTAAAAAATTTATAATTTTTATTGTCAGAATGGTTTCTGATCACATTTCCATACTTTGAAAGATTATCGATACCATAAACAAAATACCCTTGCTCTAAGAGTTCCTTAACTATATAACCACCAATAAAGCCTTCTGATCCAGTAAGTAAAACTTTTTTCATAATATTTCGTTAAAGGTAAATTATAGCTACACAAAATTACTAGGTGATTTTTGAAATCATTAAATTTTTAATGTTGATACTCTAAAATTCAAATATGAAATTTAACAAATTTAACTTCTTCCATTATGTAGTTTTTCTTTACGGGTATTTACTATTTAGTTTCTTAAATACAAAAGTATCTAATTCAAAAGAAAATAACAAAACAGTAGTTCTTTATGGTCATAAGTTTTATGGGAACTTAAAAAGCCTGTATGAAGTAATAGACAAAAATTATAATTGTTATTTTCTAACTCTAGACTATAAAAATTATAAAAAACTTCAATCAAAAAATATAAATGTATTGTATGGACTATTTCCTAAAGATTTAAAAATTGTTATCGATTCAAAAATATTTGTAACAGATCATGGAATGCACTATTTCAAGAAATTTTTAAAAAATGATGAAAAGATCACAATTGATGTAAACCATGGAATTCCTTTTCAAAAGTGGGATGAAAAAATCATGAAACAATGGAATAAATTTGACGAAGTTTGGCTATTATCAGAAATGCATAAAAAAATATACGTTGACATATTTAAACATGAAAATATAAAGAATTTATTTATTACTGGCTATGGAAGATTGGACTATATTAAAAATTTTAATAGAAGCTCAAACAAAAATATTATTGTTGAAGATCTAAAAAAGAAATTAAATTTGCCAACAAATAAAAAAACAATCCTTTATGCACCCACCTGGATACATGATAAAAATTTAGTTAAAAATGACTTTATGAGTCCAAAGAATTTTGATTTTTTAAATTATCTTGATGAGATTGGTAACGAGTTAAATTTGAATATTATTTTTAGACCTCATTTAAATACCAAATTTACAAGAACCTTTAAAAATAAGTTCAATCAATTAAAAAATATATTCTATATGCCTCAAGAAGATTTTGACAATGTTGAAGATTTTCTAATAATTTCGGATATTCTTATAACCGACTATTCATCAATCTCTTTGGACTATATATTACTTAAAAGACCTGTTTTATTTTTAGACACTCCCCACTCCTTTGACTTGGGTATTTTTGAAGATAAATTCATGAGATTTGGGAGAATAATTGAAAAAGGGGAAATTGTTCCAATAATGAAAAAATATCTGAGTAATTCATCTGATTATTTTCTAGATTGCCCACAACATATGAAAACACTTAATGAGCTTCATGAAGATGAAGAATCTACGGCAAGAGATAATTATTTAAAAAGAGTGAGTAAATTTTTGTAGGTGAAATCCTTTAAAATAGCTTGGATCAAAACTAGAAACCCAAGAATCCACTAATTTATATCCCTTAAATGCTTTTAAAAACTCGTCTTGATTCAAAATATGGATTGGATATGTAATTTTTTCCTCATAATAATTATTATTTAGCTGAACAAAAATTTCAGATTCTTTGTTGCTTAGAGGGTGCCTATCTATATAAATATGTTCAGGCAAAAAAGCTAATATCTCATTAATTGTCTCTTTCCAATTTTCGAAATACTGAAGAGTACTAGAGAATATAGCTACATCAATAGTTTGTATATTCATCAAAGATTCATAATAATTAACTTGCAAGTTGAAAGTTTTTTTTAGCTCATTTCCTTTTAAACAAAAGTTTTGCTGCTCTAACACTAAAAAATTTACATTACTTTTATGAAAAAAATCCATATAGTTTATATAAAGACTTCCTAAACCTCCACCAATATCTAATAGGGATTTATTATTTAAATCTATTTCTTTCAACTTGTTTAATAATTTATTTTCTTCTGGTAGTTCATCAAAATTTGTTCCATCCCTTTCATATTTATATAAACCGTTTAAAACATTCAAAGTGGCATTTTCAACTTTTTTTAGGACAACATCTGAGTCATACCCTATTGATTTTGACATGGCTTCATCCCAGCTACTGTAGGGACCTGCATATTGCAAATGATTAGATGACTTGATATATTTTTTAGTTAATTTATATAATTTTTCAAACATGGTTAGAGTTTATTGATTTATAAATATTAAAAGAAAATAAAAGATTTTTAATTAACAATTTGTTTTAAAAACTTTATAAAATCTTTAAGTGATTAAATATCTAAAATATCTTTATATTTTTAAAATAAAAAATAAATTTTTAAGTTTTTTTTGGAAAACAATTTCATTTCTTTACTTTCGTAAGGAGGGTAAGCCAGTAAATGAATTAATAGTTAAAAATAGGAAATACTTAGAAATTCAGGGAGAGTTGATTAAGAAAGAAGAATATCTAAAAAATGATTATGGAATTCTAGAAAAAAATTTTAAATATATAAATGAGCCAATATTTAATAGATTATGTAATTTTGATTTAATTGTATTTTTAATAAATAGTATTCAAAAAGAAAGAATAAATTATCTTGAAATTGGTGCTTCTGTTTTAAAAACATTCATGATTGTAGAGAATAATTTAAAAAATTCTAAATTAATTGCCTTTGATATAAATCCAATAATATCAAAACATAAAGATAAATTTAGACATCGAGACTCTAAGAATAATAACTTAAGATTTTCTGGTGAACTTAAAAATCAACTTTATTACTTTAAAGGTGATTTATTAGATCAAAAAGATACCAAAGATTTTAAAAAATTAATTACGGATAATTTTGATTTCATATTCTCTGATGCTCTTCATACGCAAAACGGTATAGAAACAGAATACTATTCGATCATAAAAAACAAATTGAATAACAAGTTTTTTATTTACTATGATGACTTAGACACTAAGTGGGATTCTTTCGGTGTACAAAGAGGAGTTTTCAATATCTTTTACGATCTTAAAAAAGAAAAAACTAATGTAAATCTTTATACTTTCTGGATACATGGCTGGATAGGGCAACATGAAAATCTGCACAAAAATGGAATTATTACAAATATTGACTTAGACGATTTGTTCAAAAAATATAAGTTAAATCTACCTTTCTTAAAAAAATATTAAATTTTAAATATGGAACAATATAATTTATTGAAGATGTACTTTAAATTATCTTTATCTAAAAGAATTCTGTTTACAATTTTTTTATTGATTTTGTTTTTTATCTTAATTTATAACATTCTTCACTATGACCCAATTTTAGGATATGATGCAGAAGCACATTATTCGTATATTGACACATTCTCAAGATATCTACCAAGATCGATTCATTTACCAACAGATGTTGAAAGCAGGGAATTTTTTAGTCCTCCACTTCCATATTTATTTCCATCAGCTATTCAGGTTTTGTGTAGAAATATTTCGTCAAACGAAAATCTTCTAAGTTACTGCCAACCTGTATATGGAAAATATACTCAAATATTCCAAAATATCTTATTTCTTGTTTCTATTTTTATAAATTTAAAAACCTTATCAAAGTTTAAACCCAATAAATCACTTAACTTATCTTTCTTAGTACTAACGATGTTATTGGCTGTAAATTATAGAACGGTATCAATAATTAAAGGTGAAATTTATATTTTGTTTTTTCTTAGTCTAATGATAAATTTTTTTTCAAATATGGAGACAAAAAATTTTAAATATGATGCAAAAGATATTCTTAAGTTTGGGTTTGTAATTGGTTGTCTTGCTTTAACCAGGCAGTGGGTATTTTTGATTTTTCCTTCTTTTATTCTTATTTATTTCAAATTAAAGAGAAACAATAAAAATTATTTTAAATTTATTTCTTATTCATTTTTAACTGGATTCGTTTTATCTGGATGGTTCTATATTAATAACTTATTAAAATACGGATCTCTAACGGCATTCAATACAAAAAGGAATACGAATATCTCAGGTAATGATTTGATTGAATATATTTCATTAAAAAATATAAATGAATTTTTGTTTACAAACCCAATTAGACCACATTTTAATAAGCAATTTTTTCCAATATTTTATTCAGATACCTGGGGAGATTACTGGGGCTACTTTAGTTTTACTAGTAGATTTTTAGACATTGGAAGAGAACAATTAACAATTGGTTCATACTTAGGAAGAGTGAATGCAGTTAGTATTTTATCAACAATCATAATTTTGGTTTTTTATATAAAAACGATAAGAACTCACAAAAGTAGCTTGACAATTACTTTATTAAATTATGGAGTAATATTTTCAATAATTGGTTATTTCGTGTGGGTTATTTTGTATCAAACAGGCTCACAAGGTGATACAATCAAAGCAACTTACATGACTCAAGCACTAAATTTAGTTGTTTTTACATCAGCAATTTCATTTGAAAATTTAAAAGATAAAAAAAGGTACTTTGGTTTGATTTTGATAATTGGGATAATTTTAGGACATAATTTTCAGTCATATCTGTCACACTTTCCAATGTTTTACCCATAAGCTATTTCTTTGTAACTGTTCTTTTTCCTGATTGAATCGTTACTATATAATGTTCTTGATAATCAAAATCTTCTATGTTGTGGGTACAGTTGATTACAGTTATTTGTTTTTGTTTAAGGATGTCTTTTATGTGACTTTTTGATTCAACATCGATATTTGATGTAGATTCATCTAGAAGTAATAATTTTGTATCATTAAGCAACGATCTCATAAAGGAAATTTTTTGTAACTGACCTGAAGAAAGGCTTTTATTGTTGACTTGATATTCTAAAGATATTTTATCGTTTCCAAAGAAATTAAACTCTTCTATTATTTCATATAATTTATGATCTTCAATTAATTTATTATTCCCATAAAGTAAATTTTCTTTTATTGTCCCATCAAAAACTAATGGGGTTACGCCTACATAACCAATATTTGAAGTTTTAATAGAGACTAGGCCTTTTGATGGTGTGTAAATTCCAGCTACTAAACCTAATAAAGTACTTTTTCCTGATCCGTTAGGACCAGTAATAACAGTTTGAATTCCTTCTTTAAATTCAATATTTAAATCGTCGAAAATATCATCCTCTGAATTAAAGTATCTAAAGTTTACATTATTAAATACGACCATATTATTAATATTGCTATTCACAAGATAATTTTTTTTATTGAAATCCTCATTTATTCTGTTGAATTTATAAAGTTCTTCTACATATACACTTGAATTAAATAATAGTCCTATTCCATTATTCATAAGACCCAGAGATTGAAACAACCTTATTAAGATAGCTATGAATTCAAGAGAGATTTGTTGTGACAAATCAAAAGAGACAAGAACTATTGAAAGAATAAATATTGTGAACATGCTTGGGAATATACTATTTAGACCTCCAAAAACATTGTTATATTTATCAGCATTGATATATTTTTTTGTTTTGTCTTTAAAACGGTCCAACTCATTTTCTATAGTTGATAATATTTTTATTATGAACAGATTATCAACGATCCTCTCAATTAACTTATTTAAGTTTTGGTTTTCAACAAAAGAAGTGTGCTGATAATTTTTCCCTTTTGTCACAAAGTATTTAGTAGGCCCAATAATAAAAATTCCTCCTACTAAGAAAATTACGAAAAGGTTCGGTTTAGTAACAAATAAAAAGACAGCATAAACCCCAGATTGAAAGAAATAATTTAGAAAGTATGAAAAAGATTTATAGAATTGACCGATGGCTGTTGATACTTGATTAATAAAATAATAAATATCACTTGTAGACATATTCTTTTTTTCAAATACTTGTTTAATCAAATTATTTTTCAAGTTTTCCTGAACATTCAAAGCTAAAAATTCTAAGTTAGTTTTTTCAAAAAATAGAAAACTAAATCTTAAAATAACAAGTATTGGAAAAATAAATTCGTATTCAGAGATGAAATCAATTGCAAGTATAATTATTTGATTCTCATAGCTTATTTCACCAATCAAAATATTTGAAAAGGTAATTATTATAAAAATATCTAAAGCTACTGACAAATTAGCAAAAATAATGGATGCAAGTATTCTTAGAGTTTTATTTTCAACGTTAGTAAAATCTGAGACATAGAAAATTTTATTTAAAAGTTCTTTAAATTTTAAAATACTTTTCATAGTTTAAATCTTCATTTTCTAATTAGAGCTTCATAATCTTTAAATTCTTCATGTACAAATTTTTCCAAAGAATTACATTTTTTTGTATGTTCTTGAGCATTTTTAGAAATTAACTCTATCTTGTCCATATCGTTTAATATCGAGTTTATTACATCGATAAGGTTATCTTTTCTTTTTGAGTAAAGTATTCCAGTTCTATTGTTTTCTATAATTTCACTAATATTTATAATGTTTGGGGCGATTACTACACAGCCTTTCGACATTGCCTCGAGAATAGATTTTGGATTTCCCTCATATTTCGTACTACTAATATAAAAAGTATAATTTTTATAAATTTGATTTAAGTCATAAAATGACAAATTATCTAAAAAATTAATGTTTTCATTAGATAATTTCTCTAAATCTTTTCTCAAAGATCCCCTGCCGATAATATCTAACTGAAAATTTGTTTTTGTGAAAGCATTTATTAAGTATTGATAATCTTTTTGCTCTTCTAATCTTCCGACAGCTAAAAATAATTTATCTCTTCGTCCAGGTTTAACTGTTTCTTCTAAATTGGGGACCCAATTATTTCTCAACTTTAATTTTTTCTTCTTAAATAAGTAGTATCGTGAAATAAATTTAAAATCGTTCTTAGAGGTTACGGTATATAAGTTTGAAAAATTTAATGTTGTAAATGTAAGTAAATAATAAGTTAGAATTTTGAAAATATTTTTTTTGTCTTTAACACTAAATAAAAATAAATCGTACCCAGTTCGTACGATCAAAGGTTTTTTTACAATAAATTTTGCAATTAATGCAAGCCATGAGCCATATAATTGATTAGTTTTAATTAAGTCAGGTTGTTCAATTTGTTCATTTAAAATTTTCTTTAATTTAAAAATCGTAAAAATTATATCTGCGATTTTTGACTTCCTTTTTTTTATATACTTATAAACAGGAATAACATTTACAAAGTTTAATTTAGAACAATATTTTTCGTCTTCGGAATCGCCAAATGTAAACAAGATAAATTTCACACCAAAGTTTTCATACATTGATTCAAAAAATGTAAATTCTCTATCTATATAGCCTGACTCTGACCAGATTTTTAAGGATGTACCGTGGGTAAAAAAGAATAGAACATTCACACAAATTATATTAATAGTAAATAATATCAAAGGAATATTAGATTTGTATAAATGAAAAAAATTTTACTCATACACAATAAATATCGTTTCTTTGGAGGTGAGGACCAGTCAGTTGAAAATGAAATTAAATTACTAAATAAATACTACGATTTAAAAGTTATTTTTGAATCAAATTATTTTACAAATATTATTAATGATTTGATTGCAATAATTTTTAGAAAAAATTTTAAATTTGAAAAGAAATTGAATGTTCTTATAAAAGATTTTTCACCAGATTATATATATGTTCATAATACGTGGTACAAGACTTCTTTAAATTTTTTAAAAACTCTACAAAAGAAAAAAATTCCAGTTGTAATTAAACTTCACAATTTAAGATACTATTGTACAAAAACGTATTCTCACAAAAAACACATGAATGGAGAAAACATATGTAGGGCTTGTGGAATGGAAAAGTCAAATAAATTATTCAATAAATATTTTGGCGACTCGTATTTCAAATCTTTTTTTGTAATTTATTATGGTAAAAAATATCTAGATATTTTGAAAAACTTCGATAATAAGATTCTCGTTCTTACAGACTTCCATAAAAAATTATTGATTGACGAAGGTGTTAATGATAAGAAAATATTTATAATCCCAAACTATTTATCGATCAATAATGTTTTTGAAGAAAAACAAAAAAGTGATTATTTTGTTTATGCAGGAAGAATTTCAGCTGAAAAAGGTGTTGATTGTTTAATTTCTAGCTTTAAAGAGGCAAGTTTAGAAAACACCTCTTTAAAATTAATTGGTGAAGGGCCACTTCTTGCGAAATTAAAGAATGAATACAAGAGTGACATTAATATCAAATTTTTAGGTTCATTGGATAACAAAGTTGTTTTAGATGAAATTTATGGATCAAAAGGTGTGATAACAGCAACAAAACTTTATGAAGGTCAGCCCACATTGTTGTGTGAAGCTTCAAAATTAGGAAAAGTTTCTATTTTTCCTACAACAGGAGGTATAAATGATTTTTTTCCTAAAAATTACAACTTTACATTTTCACAATTTGATTATTTAGAACTTAGAGAAAAAATAAAGCTCCTTGATAAAAAAAGTGAAGAGGTAAATATCGGATTAGAAAATAAAAAATATATTGATAAATTATTAGATGAAAAATCAATATTAGAATCATTTAAAAAAGTATTTACATAAAAAATGAATAAAATTTCAGTAATTATGAGTGCTTTTAATTGTGAAAATACTGTAGAAAAATCAATAAATAGCATACTCAGTCAAACTTATGAAAACTTTGAGTTTTTAATTTCAGATGATGATTCCTCAGATAATACTTCTGAAATAATTAAAAAAATGCAAAAAAATGACAGCAGAATCATATTTTATCCAAATAATAAAAACATAGGACTAACAAAATCATTGAACAAATTACTTTCTTTATCTAGTGGTAATTTCATTGCGAGACAAGATGCTGATGACCTAAGTCTGGAAAATAGGTTTGATTTACAACTAGCGTTCATTGAGAAATACAATCTTGATGGGTGCACAACTTTAGCAACATCATTGCAATCAAATAAAGTAATTCATAAATACAAAAATTTACTACCTCCAAAATTAGTAATTAAGTTTAAGAATCCGTTTATTCATGGATCTCTCATTTTAAAAAATGAGATATTAAAATCTATTGGTGGATATGATGAAAGATTTTTGTATGCACAAGACTATAAGTTAATGAATGATATATTGAAAAAAAAGTACAAAGTTAAAATAATGAAAAAAAAATTATACATTCTCAATACTAGGAATAACATCTCTTCAAACTTTCGAAATGAGCAAGAATATTTTGCAAACTGTGTGAGAAAAGATTTAAATCCTTAAGTATGAAAATTAGTATCGGAACAAACATTCAAGATGGTCCATGGGGTGGAGGTAATTTATTTGCAATTAATTTAAAAAAATTTTTACAAGATAAAAATCATGATGTAGTTTTCAACTTAAAGGATAAGGATATTGATATAATATTATTAACCGAGCCCCGTAAAACATCTCCATCATCAGCATTTACAAACTATGATGTGCTTAATTACATTTCATACGTTAACGAAAACGCAATAGTTGTACATAGAATTAACGAATGTGATGAACACAAAGATACTAACTTTATTAATAAATATATTTCGTATGCTAACCAATGTGCAGATGCAACAATTTTTGTTAGCACCTGGATAAAGGCTTTGTATGAAAATTTTTCTATCATCCAAAACAAGCCAAGAAAAGTTATACTTGCTGGATCTGATAGGGAGATTTTTAATAATAGCAACATACAATCATGGGACAAAAAATCAAAATTGAAATTTGTTACTCATCATTGGAGTAATAATTGGAATAAAGGATTTGACGTTTATAAAAAGTTTGATGAACTTTTAGAAGAATCTGAATTTAGAGATAAATATGAATTTAATTTTATTGGAAGACTTCCAAAGAAATTTTCATTTAGAAATACAAAACTTATAGATCCTAAAAGTGGTCAAGCTTTAGCCGATGAGCTTAAAAAAAATAATTTTTATATTACAGGTACTTTAAATGAGCCATCTGGAAATCATCATATTGAAGCTTCACAGTGTGGCCTTCCTGTAATGTATATTGATAGCGGTGGAGTGAAGGAATATTGTGATGGGTTTGGATTAGAGTACAAGATTGAAAATCTAAAAGAAAAAATTTTCGAAGCAACTAAAAACTATGATTCTTACTTTACGAATATGAAGTCATACCCAAGAAATTCTAATTCTATGTGCGAAGAATTCCTTGATTTCTTTGAGGAGTTAATAGCGTCTAAAGATGAATTAATTGCTAAGAGAAAAAAAGTTAAAAAAAGTTTGATTAAATCGTTCTATTATGAATATTTACAAAATTAAGTCTTTTAACTTTTGATACATTTTTTCAAGACTTAAATCATTAGTAACAAGACCTCTACCTTTCTTTAATACATTTATGTAATCATCAGGTGAATCATATATTTTATTTATTTTTGATTCCCAAATTTCAATGTCATTTTCCTCGCAAAAGAATATATGTTCATTTGACTTAAACAATTTGTTATCCCAAAAACCATTGGTATTAGTTATCAATACAGGTGTTCCAACAGACATGGATTGTAAAGCAACACTTTGCCCACTAGGTTGAAAGGAATTTTTTAATGGAATAAGAGTTAGAAAACTTTCAATATAAAATTGTTTTATTTCACTGTCACTTAAGATCTGTTTATTCCAATTACCACTTATTAAATCTACATTATCATAATTGATATCTAATAATTTCTCAGTAATTATCTTAAAATCATAATCTGGCATAAATTTTGCGAGTTTTACTATGAAATCAAAGTCTCGATTAGAATCATTTCCAATAAATAATAAATTTTTTGATAATTTCTTTTCAAAATTTGATACCCAAAATTTTGAATCAATACTAAAAGGAATGTAGATGAATTTATCTGAAAAATTCTTAAATTGATCTTTAGCCTTGTTGTATTCGTTTAAGCTAATAAATATTAATTTCTCAGATAACCTTAAAAATAACTTGACGAAAAACTTATTTATTCTTTTTGAATTTTCCAAATCTGTAAAACCCATTGCGAATGTGAAAAGTTTTATTTCGCTCAACAATTTTTTAAAAAGAATTAGTGGAAGTATAGAAAAGCTTAGATTTTGATTAGTTGAAATAATTATTTCAGAATCATAGATTTTCTTTATTTTTTTAAAGTCATAAAAATTTTCAACAAAAAATGGTAATTTTGTTA
>MDTA01072187.1_pt1 | contig 17329 bp, 30 predicted proteins | sample 811151 | NCBI WGS metagenome assembly MDTA01 (sample SAMN05326648, study PRJNA326480) | marine metagenome | isolation source: seawater | place: Indian Ocean: South | collected 2010
AGCGTCCAGGTGTCAAGAATGAAGGCGCCTTCCTTGCGGTGCATCAACACGATGTCGAGAACATCAAGAGGATTCACGGGCGTAATTCCAGGCATCAATGCTTTTTCACCATGGCCATACAAAGCCTGCAAGGCGAACCGACAGGCATACACTTTTCCGCCTTGATCCATGAACTTCTGGAGGCGCGCATTGAAGTTCAGATGACCATCAAATGCCGCATCACCCAGCTTGGGAAAACCGCGCATCACACCCAGCGTCACACCAGGTCCGTAGAGCAAAACAGACGTTTCGAAGCCTTTGTTGATCAGACGACTGGCTTGGAGCAGATTCACTAAGCCAATCGAGCCCTCAAACGCCACGGTGTGGAACGTGATTAGGGCTTTTTCTCCCGGCTCAGCTTTCACATCAGGGAAGACCTTTTCTTCGTAATCAACGAGAAAGTCGCCAGGCTGATTGGCGGGACGATCTACGGTAGGCATGTAAAGTTTTCATAAGCAACTTAATCGTGGCTGCATCGCCGTGATCCGCGATGTGCTTATTGCAACCAAAACGAGGACGTAAGTACGCCGCTCGGTTGGCGATTTAGTGCTTTTCGCTACAGCGTTGTTTGTTTTCTGAGAAATGATGTTTTTAAAGCTGTTTTCAATACATCGCTGTAAGTGGTTGCGCAATCTCAGTTACCACTGCAGCGGCGTTCAGCTGTCGTCATCGGTGCAGGCCAGGCGGGCCTTTCCGTTGCCTACGCATTGCAGCAGCAGGGAATCCGACCGCTGGTTCTCGAAAAGAATCGTGTGGCCTACGCCTGGGACCAACAGCGCTGGGATTCTTTTTGCCTGGTCACGCCGAATTGGCAATGCCGTTTGCCTGACTTCCCCTACAAAGGGGATGAGCCCGACGGCTTTATGGGTAAGGCGTCGATTGTGGAGTACCTGCAACGCTTCGCACAGCATGTCAACGCTGACCTTCGCGAGGGCGTTGCCGTCTCACGGTTGCAACCGATCGTGAACGGATATCGGCTCGACACCAGCGAGGGAGTCATCGAAGCCGAACACGTCATCGTTGCCACCGGGGGTTATCACATTCCCCGACGCCATCCATGCGCCGAACGCATTCCAGCGGCTGTTCTTCAACTGGATGCACGGTCTTACCGCAATCCCACGTCACTCCCCGATGGTCCAGTGCTGGTTGTCGGCAATGGTCAATCCGGCAGTCAGATCGCTGAAGACCTCCACCTGGCAGGTCGTTCCGTGCACCTCAGTGTGGGACGTGCCCCACGTTCTCCGCGCCGTTATCGCGGCAAAGACGTTGTGGATTGGCTGGATCGGATGGGCTACTACGCCATGCCGATCAGCGATCACACGGATCCACGCTCGGTGCGAGCCAAGACCAACCACTACCTCACAGGCCGAGACGGTGGGCGTGAGATTGATCTGCGTCGACGAGCCAAGGAAGGCATGCGCCTGCATGGCCGGCTCTCGACCATCTCCAGCGAACACATTGGTTTCGCTGGTGACCTGGCCACCAACCTCGATCAAGCCGATGCGGTGTATTGCCGCATCCGCACCAGCATTGACAGCTGGATCGAACAGGAAGGAATTGATGCACCAGTCGAACCGCCCTATTCCCCCTGTTGGCAGCCCCCTCCGATCGATGATCCCGGCATTGACCTGACCTCAGAGCCCCTTGCCGCGGTGATCTGGTGCACGGGTTACCGAAGCGACTTCACCTGGATTGAGGCGCCCGTTTTCGATGGGAGTGGATTGCCGGCCCATGATCGCGGCGTCACCCAAAGCGCTGGTCTTTATTTCATCGGCTTGCCTTGGCTGCACACCTGGGGGTCCGGGCGGTTTTGCGGCGTTAGCGACGATGCGCGTTATCTCGCCCAAGTAATCAATCTGCGATTGCAACGTCGTGATGCCTGCCAAGAACGCCTGGAATGCACGGCAATCTTGGGGTCTTAAGAGAGAACGCAAAACACTCTGGAAGTGGAACGAGCCTGAGCGCTCGCACCACCCGATCCATCAATCCACCAGAAATTCACTGCGCAGCGCGCGGGCATCTTGAATGCGCTGTTCCAAAGCCAGCTGCCGCAGCCGGCGCTGCAACCAAGTCTTCAGCCGAGTGGACGCCACCGATTTGTTGAGGAGAGCGTCAGACGGCTCCGGATCACCGAAGGGAATGGTCATCGATCCACGCCGGTGCTTAACCCTAGGCAGAGGATCCGGTTGGGTGATGGGATCAAGCGTGGGCATCCAGACGGCGACGGGCATCCGCCTGCGTGCGGTGGAGGGCAGCGCGCACAGGCAGAAGACAGGCGAGCACATTGACCAGGATCAACACCAGTCCCACAGCACTTTGAATCCAGATATTCAGCTTCTCGGCGTCTGACAGCCCTCCAAAGACCAATGAATCAGGCTTACAAGGAAACAACGCGGCAGCCATGAAGGACAAGCCAGTCGAGATCAGCAGCACGACCAATCGTGCGACGACATCCCATAGCAACGGTGTGAATGTGCGACGGGTGATGGCGTAATAGATGCCAGCAAAAGGCAGGAGCGCATGAGCGACCGACCGGGGCCAGACACGATCGTGAAGGCGACGCACCAGAGCCCTCTGTCGGCTGGATTGCTGCGGTGGCCCTGCGAAACGTTGCTGCAAGGCACGGTGATCCGCGCGAATGGAGGGGATTGATTCAACGACGATGCCCAGCACAAGCAGGGTCAGTCCCAATTGGAGGATCGGATCCAACCGCCACACCTGAAAAAAAAGGATCGAGCCCACCAGCGGCAGGGCAAGGCAGCGTCCGGCTCGAATGCGTGTTCATGCCGATTGTTTTTCCCCGACTGCGGATCTATCTCTGTATTGATTGATACAGGAGGATCCAATGACGGATGCCACTCCACCACAGCACGATCGCCGCTCGATCTGAGAGGGAGGTCCTTCATTGGCGCCCAGCGCGAGCCTCTCTCTGCCATCGCAGAACCCGGAGACACCATGCTGATCAACAAGCACAAGAACACCGTCCAGCCCACCGAGCCGCTGCTGAACACCGTCAGCGCCTCAATGGAATGCCAGGCACGCAACGATCGTCAGACCTATTTCTCGATCACCCGAAGCCTTGTGAAGGCCCAGTTTCAGTTGGCTGACCAGGAGCTGAGCCAACGCCTCTGGCAAGACGTGGCCGACCGCGACCTCGAAGTGGGCCGGATCATCCATCTGATGTATGGCTGCTGGTTTCACGGCGACAACGAGGCCATGACCGAAACCGACGATCAATTCCTGTCGATGAGCGTGATGTAGCCCCGCGTAACAAGTCTCCCCTGTGTATCCGCGTGAACAACACGGGGGTTGACCAAGGCGTTATAAAAAGTCTGTAGCAACCGCTACCTACAACGTTCACCTCACGTTTCGTGAGGCGCAGTTCGACTCAGGCCATGGAACGGGGACCTGAGCTTGCTTCGAGGAACCCTCATGACCCTGACTTATCGCGGCCAGAAGTACGTCGTCAACCACGCTCCCGCTGAGCGCAATCAGTCGGCCAACGTCGTCTATCGCGGTCAAAAGCTCACCAGCAAATGACCTTCAGGCATTCGCCAACTCTCCAAGCCCCACTCCGGTGGGGCTTTTTTGATGCCAGCAGGAGAGTCTCCAGCCAACACAAAGCCAAGATTTAGGCTGAGGAATTCACCTTCACTTCATGCACGAGGTCAGGAAGTTCAGAGTCGCTTTTGCCAAGCAGGGAACCAACGCCATCAGCAACGGCAACATCATCCAAGCCCTCGACCTTGAAGCCGCCCGCAAGATCGCCAAAACAATGGCGACCCCCAGAGAGGAAGTGGTGTTCGTGAAGCAGTGCGACTAGGCGCCAACCGCACTCAGAACAACTGCTCCTCCGCCTCCGCTTCAATCTTGCAATCGCTTTTGGGGTAGGCAACACAAAGCAGACCGAAACCCTGCTCCATTTGCTCATCATCCAGGAAGCTCTGATCGCTTTGATCGAGATCGCCAGAGATGACCTTGCCAGCGCAGGTGGAGCAGGCTCCAGCCCGGCAGGAGTAGGGAAGTTCAACCCCGGCTTCTTCGGCCGCATCCAGGATGTATTGATCACCCTCACACGTGAAAGACTGCTCGGATTCCTTGCCGATCATCGTGATTGTGAATGATGCCATCGGTTCTTGACGCAGATATCCACCACAGTCATTCACCCCAACCAAAATCACGAACAATTGGCGCATTCTCTTTGGGATCACGTCATCAAACGAGGATATGTATCAACAGCAACGAAACATTCGCGGTCATGATTGCGACGGCAGGAACACACAAACCACTTGGATATCAAACAGGTCGTGTCGTACTGGCTGATGCCCGATCAGCAAACAGCAGCGGCACTGAAGCAGATTTCTGACTGCGCACAGCAGCAGCTGAATGGCTGCTGGCTGCCGCCGCACATCACCCTTTACAGCGACCATCTCGAAAGCTTCGATCTGGCGATCGAACACCTGATCGCTGCTGCAAAACAGCATCAACCACTCCAGCTTCAGCCACAGGCGATCGAAGCTGGTGCCGCATTCACGCAAAGCCTGATGCTCCGCTTCAGCGTGGAACAGAGTGAGAAGGCTGCGCAAGCCGCACTGCAGGCCTGGTCTCAAAACCTCTGCCACCGCTCCGCCAATGCACTGGGCTACCAACTGGACCCACATTTGAGCCTGCTTTACAGCAACGACCCCTTGCCGACCCGACAGGCCTGCGCCGCAAGCCTGACACCCCCTTCCAACTCCCTGCGCTTTGATCGCATCGGCGCCGTCAGCCATCCGCTCCGAATCGAGACAGCGAACGACATCGCAGCATTCACCCCACTCGCGAGCCAAAAGCTGGACTGATCGCGCAGACCCCTACAAACTGGCCAGCAAAGCCTCCGAGCCATTCCACAGCGCCGCCGCCTTGGCGAGATCAGTGGCTTCAGCACTGGTGTCGACCAGCTCAAAACGATGCACCCCAGGACGCACCAAGTGGTTGCTGCGGTAGCTGAATCCCGGCGTGGCAATCCCATCGTCGAGACACAGCGCTGTCAGTAAGGCACCGGCACGGGGCAGTGATTCCGTGAGGCGCAGCAGATCGCGGGCCACCCACGCAAACGCTGCCATTCCCAGAGGATTCTGCTGGCGGCTGTAGCGGAAAAAGCCCCCCGAGTCACGCGCAATCACCAACCCCGGACTCCAGGCCATCACCGGAATGGCACCCTCAAGCCTCCGGTTCAGTTCCCGAGCCAACAACACATTGCAGAGCTTGCTGTCTTTGTAGGCCTTGTCGCCATCGAACACTGGGCTGCCATCCAGCATCGGGCAACCAGCGCCCTGATGCAGGCCGCTGAGATCACCAAGCCCAGCAGGCTTTCCCACCTTTCCGCCACCGCTGGCCGGGTTGTGCACTTCCGAAGCAGTGATCACCACCCGCGGCCTTGAGGCAGCCCTCAGCAGTGGCAGCAGGGCCGTTGCCAACACCTGGTGCGCCAGCTGATTCACAGCAAACGTGAGCTCAATCCCCTGAGCGCTCCATCGGGGCTGACGCTCACCGGCGTACTGGAGGCCGGCATTGAGCACCAAAGCATCCAGAGGCCAACCGCGCGCTAGCAGTTGATCCGTGGTTGCCCTCACCGCATCGAGATCCGCCAAGTCGCAAATCAGGGTTTGCGCGGCACCTGAGAGAGCTTGCAGGGTGAGGTCGGAACGGGCCTGATTGCGGCAAAGAATCGTGAGCTGATGCCCCCGCGCCGCCATCTGTTTGGCCGCCTCAAGACCGATGCCCGAACTCGCTCCGGTGAGCAGGAGCCGGCGGGGTTCAGCGTGAGACATGGAGCAGAGTCAAGGGACAATCTGATGGCGCGCCGCAGGGGAAAGGGACGGCGGCAACGAAACTAACGATGTGCTGGCTCCTTCTCGTGACGCTGATGCTGTTAGCGCACGGATCGGACCACACCGCCACCAGTGGAGAGCTTGCTGGCCTTGGTGGAGGCCTCTCCAGACGTGAAGGCACAGTTGCGTAGCAGGCCGTGATCCCACTCAACCCACGGCAGCAAGCTTGAACACATAAAGCCGTGCATCGCGGTCACTCACCACATACACACGGCCACACTCGGGATCAATCGCGACACCCTCGGCCTTGCGCACCAACCGGCGCTTGCCCTCGCCGATCTCCAGGTCAAGCCGTTGAAGCACCACGTCTTGCACCCAGTCGTACTGAAACAGGCACCGACCATGATCGCTGACGATCCACAGGCTGTCGCTGCGGGGGTCGTAGCTCAGACCAGAAAAATCCAGCTTGTCTGGACCGACCTTCGGATGGGAGAAACCGTTGGCTTTGCTGAGACAGCGCGACGACAAGATCGTGCGGCACTCCGCATCCAGCTCGATCAGCAACCCGGGCTGGGACTCCTTCACCACGAACACATGCTGGTTCACGGTGTTGACGGTGATCCCCTCCAGTCCCTTGTTATCGGGACGATGCGGGAAATGCTTCGCAACGGAGTCGTAATTGGCCATCGCGGCCAGGGGGTGCTGGTGCCGCTCACAGCGTCCTGCGATATCGATGATCAGCACCGCATTGGTCTCTTCCTGCACAGCAAACAGCTGCTTGCCATCGGCACTGAGCGCGATCCCTTCCAAGCCAGCCGCGCTGATGAAGAACGACTGCTGCAGCAACACCTGACCCTCGAGGTCGACGCAAAAGATCGCCTTGGTGTCGTCACAGACGGTGTAGAGCGCTGTACGGTCCGCATTGAGCGTGAGGCCCGAGGGTTCATTCAGACCAATGCCGGGATCGCCGATGCGATAACTGCGGATTAGCTCGAGGCGGACTGAACCCATCAGCACCATTGCTGACGACTGCACCAATTCTGGTCTGAACCGCCAGCTCCAACCATGCTCTGACTCGGTGTCTTAGCGAGACCAAGCTTTCCGATCACACATCAACAACCTGCGAGGCCTGTTGCGACGTCGCAACTGCGAGAACTTGAACACGACGACTTGAAAGCGACGGAAGCATGCATTAAACCGTTCAAGACGCTACAAATGCCATCGCTACCTACACGAAGATGGAGGTCTGGGGGGACGCCATCTTCGCTGTGACCTTGCAGCCCTGCAATCAGTCACCTTTGCATTTCTGCATGGATGACTGGCGACTGCGGGATCGCTTCACATTTGGTTACGAGCAGAGCAAGTGAACGTTGTGCCAAACCTGCACAGCGGCACAGAACCTGCGAATGATCTCAGCCTTGGCTAGTAACGAAAAAAGGAGCCGTCTTGGCGATGAAACGTCTCTTGTTCAGCGTTGCCGCATTGCTTTTGGCCGCGATGTCGTCCCCTGCGCTAGCCAACGATTGGCGTGGAGGCGTCGTCACCATCCTGAATGGACGGGGCTTTCTCACTTATAAATTGATCGAAGTCAACGAGAAGCCAACTGAACGCTTCGCTGTTGGCTACGTCCTGGAAGGCAGCACGACAACGTCAGACGGGAAAACCTTGCCTTCGGCAGGTTGGATTAATTGCAAGGATGGATATTACGAATTCTGGAACGAAGTTGATCCGGCCAACTACACCTCCAGCAACGAAATCATGGGTGAGTTGAACACCATGGTCCGAGAATTCTGTGGAGGTCATTCCATCGACTACAGAGACTCTCCTTATTACAAAGAAAGTGGCAATGCTTTCTATTTATAAACCGATTTACATCATTTCCATCGAGCAAGCATGAGTTCGCTCCATCAAGCCTGAAACAGGTCAGTCATCTTGACGACTTGTTTGCCATTCGTCCCGTTGAACACCAGGGCAAGACCCTGTAATCACAGGCCTGAACTTTGGAGATTCCGGCGTTGAACAGTGGACTGAATGGCCCTTCCATCTAGTTCTCAGCAAACGACAACGCACGCACTTGCAGTTGCCAGCACCATTGATCCCTCACAAGACCGCCTCAACCACCGACCAACCCGCTTCGATGGTGAGAGAACTGGACGGGGCCACCTGGGGCTGGTCGATCGACGCCGCCACCCATGCGCGATCGCCAAGCCGCCAGCAATCCACCGAGCGAGATCTTCTCGCGACACTTTTTGATCGCCACCTCGAGCGTCTGCGATAACGCTGCCCTGAAGTGTTCGATCGACACGCTTGATTCTGATCGAATCATGTTCTCAACGCATGATCCCTACGAAGACATCGAGCTGGCAGGACGCTGGATCGATCAAGCGCCGATTGATCCCCAAACAAAAACCATGATCTGTCGAACAACAGTTCAGACGCTGCTGCGGTTCACTCCTGATCAGGATTGAGGCTGAGCTGCTGCAGTCGATCAAACAGATCAGGGTCGGCCACGATGACCCTGCGACTGCCATCTTCAGCCATATAAGAAAGCCTTCCGTTGGCATCCAGCGTCAACGCGGTCATCGGCGTGATCGGCTCGGGATCAACCATGGGATCTGTCACGACACATCAACGTTGCACCAGCGAGGCCCCCAGAACAAGTCGAAACAACCCGCCTTGGTGGCCTCGCCGCTCCGATGGATCAGGAGCGGTAGTTGAACTTGCCGCCATACATGCGGCGATAGGCAGCATTGCTGGCGTTCTTGACGGCCTGGGTGTAGCAGAAGCCGCCACCATCAACGGAACCTGGAGCAACGTTAAAGATGCTGAGATCCTTGTTCAAACGCCTGATCAGCAGGCTTCCGGAATACATGATGTTTTCGGAGCTGCCGTTCGCGGGCGTGAGATCGGCCATGCCAACGAAGGTGGAGCAGGCTGCCCGTGCTTCGGACTTGAAGCCGCGCAGATAAGGGACCGTGTCGGTACCGAAGGTTTCCAAATATTCCTCGGAATGCACAAGGCTGTCGACAAAGGCATCAAAGCCTTGGTCAGCAATGATCTGAATGGCAGCGCTGATCTCGGCCTGACTGATCGGAGGACGACCCAGCAGGTGCTTCATCGTTAGCTCAACGCCGCGGATCGGCGAAACGGCATGGAAGAACTTCTGCTTGTAGAGATCTGACTTCACCAGCCCTGCCATGAAATCGCGAACGCTGGTGCGGCCGTCGCTCAGGAAAGCCTCTTCAGACGCCAGGCGCTGGTTCCCGGTGATTCCGATGTTGCCAAAAACCTGCTTGTAACCAGCACTGATGGCGGCTTCAAGTGCACCATTCCCAGTGGCTGCATAGGAGTGGTTCACTGCTGAGAAGGGGCAGATCTCGTGCAGACGGGGACCAGCACCAATGCCCAAAGACGCGCATTGATTTTCTTTAAATTGTGCGGGAGATGTGGCTGCCTTGCCCTTGTTGGAACTGGCACTTTTGGCCGCATCATTGGTATTTGCATGCGCAAATGAGACACGGTCTTGATGCGTGAAGTCCCGCTTGTACTTGACAGCAGCCAAGTGGATTAATGAAATAATCGGAATTCAGGAATTTGCGATCGCGACGTCACACAAAAAACTTATTAATAGTTCAGACGAGCCATTGCTTGCGCTAAATATCAATTCACAGAAACTGGCAACAAGGCTTTCTGCAGCAGCAGTACCGGCAACCGCGGCGAACTAATCGATCCAACGGTCGGCATCCATAATCGTTTTGATCAACAAGCCAAGGCGCTTGAACTCAGCAAAGTTCAGTTCCTTCACAGCCTGATCCAGGCCACTGTCAACCCACTCCCCCTCACGTTTTTCGTAGATCGTGAAGTCCTGTTCAAGGGTCGCGCGACGAATGCAATAGGTCTTGCCGTCGTTATGCAGAAAATCAGCTGAGCGAAGTTGCAGTGCCATGAACGCCGCCTCCTGAGGAGGTTTGAATCGCCGGAGCGTAAATCTCAGCGCTTCAACTCAAGATCCAGCCGTCTGATCTCAACAGGTCGAGAGACAACCGGCACAGCGCTCACCTGCACCTGCTGGGCCTCAGGAACCGGACCGTATCCACAGCGCATCCGAGCCAGTTTCCAGGATTGGTTGATGCGATTTTGCACCTGCACCATCGAGGACATGAGGGTCATCGATGGCGTAAGTGCATCACAGATCACCTCAGTGGGTTGCGGGTCACCCGGACGTTGGATGGACAGCTTGAAAGCAACAGAGGTGCCTTCTTCATAACCGAGATCAAGACTGTTCCAGAAGCTCAACGTCCCGTCCCGAGGCAGGTCAATAGTGGCGACCTGGGGGCCCATGGCTTCGGCTGTGAACGAGAAACTTTTCAGCGCTTCACCACCGGTGCAGGACGTCAGCATGAACGGAACCACAAGGGCAGCCGCTGCACGGACAAGCTGATGGTGCGATTGCTCCATTCCAGAACCAGGCACGCCACTTGCACTTTCAGGGAGTCGCACTGAATCAGGCAATGCGCCTTCATGCTCATTGCTATTGCAGGCCTCAACACCAAAACTGGGTGCATCGAGATCGGAGGCGCTGATGACAGCCGACACTCCACCCAACCAGATCGCAGGAGCTTTCTGACTTTTTCGGCCCCCTGCTCCAACAGTTTCCACCCACCCGTGAGGCTGGTCCTTCGACAGGCAAACATCCGGTGCGCCAGGTCGATCGACACTCCACTGCATCGTCAAGGCAGCCGCGTACTGCCGCAGGTGCCCCGGAGCTGCATAGCCCCACTTTTGGACGTCATGGCCCCAGGGATGCCACAGCCAGATGCTTCGACCCTTCTTCGACGTATGACGTGACGGGTTGAACGATGCACAAGCGAGCGATTTAGGCCGTCGTCTCCACCCGGAAACGATCGGCCTCCAAAATCTGAACACCATGTTCAGGACTCATTCCCCAGATCCCCTTCACTCCAGGGGGCCTGGGGTTGAGTTGTTTTTGAACTCAGTTTCAACACTTCAATGGTGCGGCGACCTGTCGAAACACACCAAGAATCTGTCTGGATCAAGAATCTGCATCAAGACAGAAAACGCAGTGGAACATTTCACGACAAACAACATCATCTCCACTCTCCATTCAAGTGTCGCGAGTGCAACGGCTGGTGAAGCGTGTGGATGAGAAGGACGTCAGCGAAGAGTGTCCATCACTGTGATCCCCGTCGCATCCATGGTCAACACAAGAACAACCAAGCCAAACCCCCTTGGTGACCATTGATCAAGTGCTTGAACAACCCTTGAAACGAAGAAGCGAGCGGCTTTCCAGCAGTGCTGGTCCTACAACAGATCCTTGAGCGGCCGATGAAAACGGTCTGAAAACGTTCTGTCTTGGCGATCTCCCCATCAGCATCTACCCGAACCGTCCTCTTGATCCCTTCTTAGGGGTCTGAAGGCTGGGCCGAATCCGAAACAAGCTCACAGTCAATACCGTCTGACATTGTTCAGACTCAAATAATGAGTTCATGACCAGATCAAGCGGGTCTTGCCTGAAACCACGACGTCGCCATGTCTAGAGAGGCTGCATCGTCCAATGCACCATGTGAGTTCCATCAGCACAGCTGATCGATCTTGAGGGCGACTGTCCTGTGATTGGGGGAGCCGGATGCAGGGTTGATTGATGTAGTTAGAGCACGAAGAATCCATCAGCGCCGGTCCAACCAGAAGAGCAGGCAAGAGCAGACTTCATCGCCGACGAATGAGGGCAGAGTTGAGCAAGGATCAAGACCAGCAAAATGACTGATCACTGCCTCACAACTCGATATCGCGGGCATTGACACAGAGGCATCCTCTTCTTTAATTTCAATTGAAAGACCCAAACTTCTCCCATGCTCACTGGTGCTGAACTGCTTGCCAAAGTCAAAGACCTTGGAGATGTGAGTAAAACCGATTTGGCCACAGCGTGTGGCTATGTCTCCAAGAAGAAAGACGGTTCAGACCGTGTGAACTTCACAGCGTTTTACGAAGCACTGCTCAACGCCAAGGGAGTTGATCTTGGTGGCGGTTCTGCAGGCGTCGGCAAAGGTGGGCGCAAGTTGTCCTACAAAGCTGTTGTTCAAGGCAACGGCAACCTCCTGGTGGGCAAGGCCTACACAGCCATGCTTGATTTGCAGCCTGGCGACGAGTTCACAATCAAACTTTCTAAGAAAAAAGGTGTGACCCTTGTTCCCATGGGTGCAGAAGACGAAGAAGGCAGCGAAGACTGATCCTCATCTGCCAAAGGTGATGGTCGTTGATCAGGCTCTCCGAGGGAGGGCCTTTTTCATGCTGACTCGCCACGAAGACTGGTGTGGAGGCAAAACGAGCATCAGCGTTCAGCCGCCAGCCGCTCTGAGCAAGCCAACATCCCCTAGTCCCAAAACTCGGATGAACACAGTGCTCAGCACGCTGTAAGCCACAGCTCCGAGAAGAGCGCTGCTAAGACCATTTTTGAGGCGGAATCCATCCACCAGTGATGAAGCAAGAGCGAACAACATCACCGTGATAATCCAGTCGAACAACCAACTCACCGGTGCGATCAAGCCACCCAAGCTGGCCAACGCCCAAGGCAACGCAAGTGCCAGTTTCAAGGGAACAATCAACAAGGTCCCGAGCAGACCGATGACGACAGCCGAGGTCAGTGCCGATTGAAAACTGGACAGTTCCACGCCCAGCGGCATCACCGCCACAAGAAGCAACACGAAGCCCCGAACAGGCCATTGCAACAACCAGCCGATCAATCCCATCGGTACAACCTGAAGAGGATCTCAAGCTAGGTGTCACCGAGGGTGGTTTTTCAATGCTGCCTGCCTGAGGATTAGCAGCATCACTCGCACCAGACTCCCAGAGCTTTCTACGGTCCATGGGGAATGATCCAACGATGGTGAACCACGACCCCAGGGCCGCTCTACTGCAACACAACAGCGGCCGTTGGCAGGGATGCTTCATCCGATTGCGTGCGGATGGGAGCGAAAACGATCGCTTCAACACCACACTGAGTGTGGAAGATGTGGACGGGGTGATCCAGACGAAGCTCACCTATCTCAACAGCGGCCAACAGCGCTCGATGAATTTCCTCGAGCTTCCCTACACCATGCAAGTGAGCCCAGCCGGGGGATGGACACTGGGGCCTAGCTCCATCACACCGTTCAACTGGGTGGGGGAAATGTGCGTCGTGCGAGGAGAAGAGCGCCGCCGGATTGTCGTGCGGCATGGCGCCAGCGGCCTCGATCAGGTGGTGTATGTCATTGAAGCCAAGGGGTCGACGCCACCAGAACCTCCTCGAATCCCAGTTCAATGCCGGATGGAGAAACAAGGAGATTGGAGCGTCTGGAGGCCGGAACCCGATGTGGAGTTGCTGCTCGACACAAGACAACGCTCCACTGGCGACACCACGGTCTGTGGCCTCCGCTGGATCGGCATCGAAGGTGACCGACGCCAGATCGTTCGTCGATACGACGCAAACGGCATGTTGCAGCCGCTCTCAGAATCCTGGCTTTGAAGGGTGCACACCGCTTCAACCAAAGACGAAAGAGACTGCAGAATGACAAAAAAAATCCCCGCCGAAGGCAGGGATTTGAAAACGCTTCAAGGGAGTGTTGCCTTGTTTCCACCCCGTGAGGCGTTTTTTCCTCACAAAACAAATATGGCAAGCCAACTGTCACAGTGACAATTCTTCTTGACCAGTTTGCCAACCGGTCGACCGCTTCCCAACGGCAGGCCGCGGCGAACAATCCATTGAAACGACCTACGACTACACACATCCAATCCCACACACTCCTCTTGAACACACATCCACCTCACTCGATCCGTCACCCTGGATCTGTTCGCAGAGCTGTTGGACCAGCTTGAAGCGATCGCCAAGGCGAGGAGCTTCAGCCTGAGCCTGAGCTAAGCCGTCGAAGCAGCAATGCGGCGATCCCTTGGTGATCCGCACTCAGCAACAGCGCAGACGCACAAGACCGGGGAGCGCGCGAAGCCCTGACTCAGCAGATGGCCACACACATGCGCATGCTGCAAGACGAAGTTGACGGACTCAAACGACCAAACAACCAGTCTCCCCAGGCGTCGATCGCTGAGTACCTGCCCCCTTAGCGACGACTTCGCCCCAGGCCTTGAAGCGCGACCCGACAGAGCGTTGCATTCCTTCACACAAGCACTTAACATTGCTTCATACAGAAGGGTTCCATGAATTCCGCATCACAACCTCAAACGCAGGATCAATGGTTTCAGGATTCAGCGGCGTCCCAAATCAAGGGTGAGCGCCTCGTTCGAGCTGAGTTACTTAACGGCAGAGTCGCGATGCTGGGTTTCGTGATTGGCGTTGCCACCGAAGCATTGACCGGTCATGGCGTGCTGAGCCAGATCACTTTTGGCGTTCTTGGATTGAGCTGATGACGGACTACTCCATTTGGATTTACGCGATGCTCGCCTTCGGTGCCGCCATCACTGCCGCAGTGGTTTACACCCTGTCCAGGCCCAGCGACCTGCCTTATCTCAAGCGTGACCGCTGAGGGTGTTCTCGCCAACAAATCAATCCCTCGCAACAAGTTGCGGGGGTTTTTTATTGGAATCAATCGGCAACTGGCAGGCACACTGCCCCCATCAAAAGCAAGGCAACAGCGAGATGGTCAACCATCGGTTTTGTTGTTGCCCATGGCTGCGAGACGCGCATCAGCCCAACGGGCGAAGAAGTAGACCCCTATGAAGAGAGGCAGATAAGCCATCCACATCCGTTCGGGAGCAATGCCGGCATTGTTAACGACTGCCAGGCCGCCATATCCAACAACGAAATAGATCGCTGCTCGCCTGAGGGCGCCCACCTGCTTGGAATTCATGATTCAACTCGCTCTGCGCGGAGCCTAAGAACGCATCGTTGTCTCGTCGTCATGGCGACACGTGCGCAAGTCTTGGATGTCATCCCGATTGGCATCGGTGCCATAACCCAATCAATGCATGGAATGGTCACTTTTGCCACTACCGAACTCGAGTGGTCTGCCAACCATGCTGTGAAGAAAGCATCCATCTCATGACCAGCGAACAGGCGATTGAACTGATTGGTGCTGCCGTTGACTACAGCCGTCAACGCAGCAAGCTTCTCAACAGCATGGAGCGAACATCGGAAGCTGAAGCCATTCGTCGTGAGTTCGAAGAGTGGTTAAACCCCTCGGGTGAATGCCTTCCCTTAATGCCCTGCCCTCGTCCTGAAGACTGCTGAAGAACAAGCAACCATCAGCGAGTTCACGCGGTCAACGTCATCACCTCGACATGATGGACCTCATGTCGAGGCGTGATGACGGATCAAAACATTCCGGCCAAGTCTCCGCTGTTGCTGATTCATCCCATTGGCGTTGGACTTTCAGCTCAGTTTTGGCATCGCTTCATCGATCACTGGTCGGAGACAGGCGATGGGCGCGAGCTTATTGCGCCTGATCTGCTTGGATGCGGCTTCGCAGCATGTCCCAGTCAGCCACTGACTCCGGAGGACTGGGCCACAGCATTATTGGAACCACTGAAGCGACGGAATTCACCGCCTGTGATCCTCGTAGCTCAAGGTGCGTCGTTACCAATTGCCCTAGCCGTTATGGCCGAAGCTCCTCAATTGGTGAGCGGGTTGATTGCGATAAGTCCCCCAGGATGGCGGGTGCTGAGGGACACGTTTCCAACGCAGCGATCAAACCAACTCTGGAACGTTCTGTTCAATGGCACGCTTGGGACTCTCTTCTATCGCTATGCACGACGACGGAGCTTTCTAAAAAGCTTTTCAAGGAACAATCTGTTTGCTTGTCAGGATGATGTGGATGAGGAGTGGATTGAGACACTCCATGAGGGTTCAAAAAAGATGGACACCCGCTGGGCCGTCTTCTCCTTTCTGGCGGGATTCTGGAGACGTGGCTGGGAACCCGCTCTCACAGCAGTCAACGTCCCGTTCCTGGTGGTCTTTGGCCGTTCAGCGACAGGGATCGGTCGCTCGAGCAACTGGGACGATGTTGAGGAGCGACTGAACACTTACAACTCCAAACTGAACAATGCTGTGATTCAGACCATCGACGGACGCAACGTTTTGCCCTACGAGTCAACCAAGCAATGTGTGAACTGCGTGCAGAGCTGGCTTCAAGACATCAGCAGTTGATAAGCATCATTCACGCGTCGGAAGGATTCAGCTGATCCACCCACATCCGGATGATGCTGCTTCACAAGCTGGCGAAATGCCTGCTTGATCACATCCTGCGTCGCTGACGCGTCAAGCCCGAGAACAGACAACGCGTCCATTCGTGGATCCCGTTCGCGCCAATCTCGGTCGGTCCTGCGTTGATCACTGCGTGTTCGGCGACCGGACCTGGCTGTTCGCTCACGTCGTTGGCGTTGGCGTTGGTGCAGCTCCTCCACAACCCGGGCAGGATCTTCATCCAACCATTCACTCGCTCGAACGCCATACAGGGCAAACGCAGCCAGAACGGCCATGGAACGTTTGTTGGAACGAGAACCAACAGCAGCAAAAAGGTCGGTCCCCAATCCAGTCACCAAGCGATCAAGCCGTTGCTGCAACGTCAGCTGAGCATGAAAGCTGTCACGGTTGAGCTGATCGATCAGTGCAACCAAGCCAGTGGCTCTCAGCTCGGTCCAGCCCCTCTGATCAGCAAGAGAAGCACCCCAACGTTGTACCTGCGTCGCTGTCACTCGCGGCGGAGACTGGGTTGACGACTGCTGCCATGACTCACGTGAGAAAGGCTCTCGCCGCGGTCGTTGCCATTGGCGACGTCGACAACGATCAAGCTCCAGCTCAAGGCGATGAACTTCACGGCGAAGGGAATCATTCTCGCGAAGGAGGGCTTCAACATTGCTCGTTACACGCTCGCTGCGAGACTTCCCGGTTGGGATGTCATGAGATGTCGCTGACCAATCACGAGGATCAAAACCCATGGTGATGAGGCCAAGCCTCAATTCAGCGTCGAAGGCCTCCAGCTTGGCATTAAAGGCCGAAGATCAGCACAGCATGGGAGCTCATCAGAGCGTTGGTGGAAGCTACTGCGCAACGAAGGCCGACTCAGTCGTAGTCAATGTCTTCAAAATCGCCAGAAAGACCAGACATGAAGGGACGATCTTCGCCAGGGTCTTCATTATCGAGAACGAAAGCTTTTAGGGCGGCATCCGCTGTGTAATGCACCAAGGGGTCATTCTGAAGATCAACACCCTGCATTTCAGGATGCCCGCTAACAAATCGCTTGGCTTGACGCCACTCTCCATAGCGCCGAACCATCTTGCTGGCAAGATGATCGAGCACTACAAGATTCAGCAAGACCAGAAGGCTGAATGCGGCAAGAGAAAGCATTTTCACTTCCTCCTCCAGGTTTATTGACTCAGTTCTAAACCAAATATAAAGACGCACGCAAGGGTTTTTGTACTCAAAAACGAAGGGGACAGGACGAACAACAGCTCAGTGACACATGCAAATA
>MDTA01198679.1_pt1 | contig 17328 bp, 16 predicted proteins | sample 811151 | NCBI WGS metagenome assembly MDTA01 (sample SAMN05326648, study PRJNA326480) | marine metagenome | isolation source: seawater | place: Indian Ocean: South | collected 2010
ATGTTGATATATAAATATTTAAATTCAATTTACAATAAATCAAATAAATTTTACTTAAATAATTATGGCAATCATACTAGGGATTTTACTTACATTGAAGATGTTAAAGAAATACTTTTTTTACTTTTAAATAAAAAAATAGAAAATAACACTGTTGTAAATATTTGTTCAAATAATCCTGTAAAAATAACAAGAGTTCTAAACATTATTAATAAAAAATTTAGATACAAACCAAAAATATATAAGAGGAGTTTCCAAAAGGCCGATGTTAAAAAAACTCATGGATCGAATTCAAAAATTAAATATTTATATAATAAGAAAAAATTCATACCTTTAGAAATAGCTTTAAATAATACTTGTAATTGGTATAAAAAAAATTGGAAAATTTTTACTTAACTTTTTTAAACAGATTATTATACATTTTTAAATTATTAGTCTCGCTGAATTTATTAAGGTGTTTGAATAGTTGACTCTGATTAAAAGTGAACTTAATTTTTTTTGAAAAAACTTGCTTTAAAATTTTTTGTAATTCATATTGGTCTCTATAAATATATCCAAACTTTTTACCTTTTAAGATTTCATTTATTCCCCCGTGACTTTGAGATGCTATTACAGGAACATTATGACTTAATGCCTCAACAGCAGTATTTGGGAAACCCTCAAAATCTGATGAATTTAAGTAAAAGTCAAATTTTTTGAAGTGTGTTTTAATTTTATCTGGAGAAACTTCACCAGAAAATTTGATTTGTTTTTCTAAATGTAATTTTTTTCTTAAACTTAATAACTTTTCTTTTTCTGGTCCTTCCCCAATTATTTCTAAAAAAAAATTATTTTTAAAATTAGATAAAATTTTAATTAAACTTGATAAATTTTTTTCTCTACTTAATCTACAAATCGTTCCAAAATATATTTTATCTTTAGAACTCTTTAAACTTTTTCTGAAAATTTTTCCATCAAATGATGGTGGATATATAGTTTTAAAATTTAAATTGTAAATTTTATTATATTCATTTGATATATAATGAGAATTAGATATGCATTCATTTGCTTTATGAAACGTAAATTTAATTAATATTTTTAAAAAATTTTTTTTAACAAAATCAAAAAAATTATAGTAAATTGACAGTTCTTGGTGAGGAGTTCTTTCAATAAGAATCATTTTCATATTTAGATTTCTTAAAAAAAATACGGACAATATATTTGAATAATATATGTTTGATGCAAATATATTTTTGTAATTATTCTTTAATAATTTTACAGTTATTTTTTTTATTTCAATCATTGCCATTGCTGTTCTTTTAGATTTAACTTCAAAAACTTTTATACCCATGTTATTAAGCTGATTTTTATAATAGCACTTGTTGAGACAAATTATTGATATCTTATATTTGTCTACACTTAAATTTTTACATAATTTGTATATAGAATTACCAGCCCCGCCCAAGCCAAATTCTGATATAAAAAATATTAAGTTTATTTTCATAGAAACTAAGATGATGGAAAAATAGTTAAACTTATACTACTAATCTAATTTATAAATTAAAATAAATAAATGAAAAAAAAAATTGCATTAATATTTGGTATCTCAGGCCAAGATGGAGCTTATCTTGCTCATTTCTTATTGAGTAAAAATTACAATGTAATTGGAATTACTAGAAATAATTCTAAAAGTAACTTATTCAGACTCTATAAACTAAATATTCAAAACAAAGTTAAAATTATTAAAGGAGAAGCTACAGATTACAAATTCTGTTATAAGATTATTAAAAAAAAGATAAATGAAATTTATTATCTTGCTGGTGAGTCATCAATAGTTAAGTCATTTGAATTTCCTGAGATATCTTTATTAAGTAATTCAGTTGGTATTCTTAATATTCTAAGAGTTGCAAAAATAAAAAATAAAAAAATAAAAATATTTAATGCCTGTTCAGGTCAGATTTTTGGTAACAAAAAAAAAAATTTTTTCAATATCAACTCAAAAATAGATCCACAGAGCCCATATGGTGTTTCTAAAGCAGCTGGATATTGGTTCACAAGAATATACAGAGAAAATTACAATATTTTTTGTTGTTCAGGTATACTTTTTAATCATGAGTCCCCTTTAAGGTCAAACGAATTTGTAACAAAGAAAATTATTAATGGTGCTAATCAGATTTTAAGTAATAAAAAAAAATATTTATTATTAGGCGATGTTAATATTTATAGAGATTGGGGATGGGCTCCCGAATTTGTAAAAGCATACTGGCTTATGTTGCAACAAAAAACTGCAACTGACCTTATTATTGGTACTGGAAAAGTTTACTCATTAAGGGATTTTGTAAGAGAGGTATTTAAAATTAAGAATATAAATATCAAAAAATTAAGATCTGATGTAAGTCATCTTAAAAGAAAATTAGATATTAAAGGATATAAAGCTGATATATCAAAAACATCCAAGGTATTAAAATGGAAACCAAAAGTGAGTTTTAAAAGGATTATAGAGAAAATGATAAAAGAGGAATTATTTTAAGGAAATTTAACATGCATGTACAGTTTTATTGAAATACATTAAATAGAAATCCCCATCAAAAACTTTGCAATAATTAAAAAGTTTGAGTTTAGAAAAATTTATGAAGTCATCCATTTTGTTTAAAACAATTATATCTGGATAAGTTAGCTTTTTATCAAATTTGTTAAATTCAAAAATTAATCGGTTTATTTCATATTGAGGAATAATTGATTGTTGATGTAATAATGGACTGCTTTTATTTATATCAATTAATTCATTCTTTTTAAAATCTTTTGAATTGTTAAAAGTTATAAGTGAATTTGCTTGATACTTATAGTAAACATACTTTGTTATATTTTCGTTTAAATATCTCCAACTAGATTTATTATTTCTTATAAATTTGTAGAAATTTTCTTCCTCAAGTTCAAGTTTTTTAAAAGCTGAATAGATATCTTCTTCAATCATATAATCTTTTTTTGAGGTAAAAAAACCGTTAATGAAGTCTAAATATTTTATATCATTCATTATTGACCAAATAATAATATTTGTTTCAAATGATAAAAGGCTAGATTTATTGAGGTTAAATTTACCTAGTATTTGCGAATTGATTTTTGAAAATTCATTTCTTTGATTTTTATATTCAATATCAGCGTATAAATTTTTAAACTTATTAACGTCATTTATTACGTAAAGAAATGATATTAATATTAAAAAAACATAAGTTACAAAATTATTGATACGTATTTTAAGAATATTATTAAAAATAATTAGAGAGAAAATAATTAAATATAGCACGCCGTTTACAACAATAAAATTTATAAAATGATAAAAAACAAAAGATTTATTTGAAAAAATTACAAATAGTACTGGAGAGATTAGTGATGATAATAAAACTAAATAAAAAACATTATTTAGCTTTTTTTCTCTCAATCTAAAGAAATTAACAAAATAAGATATTAAACTAATAGTAAATATTACTGCAAGGAATTTAGTGCTTAAATATTTTTCTGCAATGTATTTAAGTAAAATAATTTTTTTTTCATAGTCCAAATTAAAAACGCCTTGTCTAGAGGTAAATTCATCTTCATGGAAATATAAATTTATTAAAAATGGAAGTATTGATATAAAAAACACAAAAATAGATGTTAAATAAAATTTTAGCTTATCTTTTAATTCAAAAAAAAGGTTATTCTTTAAATTAAAATACAAAAAAATTATTAAAAAAATAACTTGTGTTAAAAAATAATAATAAACACTAGACAGAGTAAGGCCTAAAATTAATCCAATTAATATAAAATTTGAGTATTTATAAATATCCTTTTGATCTATTTTAAGTATGACAAGTATAAAACCAAAAAAAAATAAATTCGATATCATTGGTCTTGGCACCCTTAAGTTATAAAAATTATCTTCAAATACTTTTAAATATTGAAAGTTACTCAAAAAAGTTTCAGATATTAAAAAAGGTGAACAAAAAATTAAGATTGAAAAAATAGTCGATAAATTTTTTGAAAAAAACAAATTAAAAATTTGATAAAAAATGAGTAAAAAAATAAAAACACAAATCCATTCAGCAATGATGAATGAGTAAAAACCAAAAATTTTTAGTAAAATTGAGTGAACTAAAATACCTGATACTGGTATGGCAATATTTCTCAAATTCGATATTTCAGGATCATACGAATAGTTCATGAGAAATTTTGATAAATATTTTATTTGAGGGTAATAAGCTTCACCATCTGGAACACTTTCAAAAATAATTTTTGTGCCCAGGGGTTCATCAAAAAAATATGCTGATGATAACCATTTAGATAATACGATAATTATAGAAATAAATATTAAGTTATAATTTTTTAATGACACAATTTTTTTAAATAAGATTAATTATGTTCTTAGCATATTTGATATTGCTATTATAATTAATTATTAATATTAAAACAAAATGGATTTATATTCTCAAACAAATTGGGCAAAAAATACTTATTTTAAAAATAAAGTTTTGTATCCGAATAATATAGATGAGCTAAAAAGAATTATTTCAATAAAAAAAACTAATATTGGGTTATGTGGTAATTTAAGATCTTTTGGAGATACGTGCGTAAATAAAAAAAATTTAATATCATTAAAAAAATTCCCAAAAAAAATAAATGTAGACAAAAAAAAATCAATTTTAAACGTAACCTCCAACTTTTTGTTAGTTGATATATTAAAGTTAATCATACCTATGGGATTTATGATTTCTGTAACTCCAGGGTCAAAATACGTAACAATTGGTGGAATGATAGCTAATAACGTATTTGGAAAAAATTCTTACAAAAATCAATTGAAATCTATAATTGATGAATTCGAGATTCTTATGCCAAGCAACAAAATTATATTTTGTTCAAGGAAAAAAAATAAAAAAATATTCAATCTGACCGTTGGTGGATTTGGTTTAACAGGTGTAATTTTATCAGCAAAAATAAAGTTAAAAAAAATTAAAAATCAATTTATAGAACAAAAAGTTTATAAGTTTAAAAATATTCTTCAATTTAAAAAAATTACAAATAGAAAAAGTATATTTAATGTTTCTTGGATTGATTCTCATTCATTGAATAAAGATGAATTTAAAGGTTTATTTTATACTGGAGATTATTCTAAATTAAATCAAAAACCGCAATACTTTCACTATAAAAATAAAAAACTTGGTCTTTGGGAAGAAATTTTTTTAAGCTTTTACATAAAAAGATTTTCATTTTCTAAAATTATAAATACTCTTTTTTTTTCTTTTAAATCAAAAAACCAAAGAATTACCTTTGATGAATTTTTTTATCCTCAAGATAAATGGATAAATTTTAATGATTGTTATAAAAATGGTTTTTTTCAAATTCAGTTTTTAGTGGAAGAAAAAAAATTTGATAAAATAATAAATAAAATCTCCGATTTTTTTAAAAAATTCTCAATTAAATCAACATTTATAATTATAAAAAAAATAAATGAAGAGGGTGAAAATATGAATTATTTTGGTAAGGGCTACTCAATATCAATGGATTTTGAAAATAATAGTAATTTTAAAATAATAAAAAAGTTTTTTAATAATTTAATTTTTGAAAATGACTTAAAATTAAATTTCTCTAAAGATAGTATTTTTAATTCCGAGTTATTAAAATATAATAGAGAATATAAAAAATTTTTAAAAGACATAAAATTGGTAGATGAAAAAAAAGTTTTCAAGAGTGAATTTTCTAATAGATTGAAAATTAAAATATAAATTTATGAAATACAAAAAAATTTTAGTATATGGTGGAACCTCTGAAATATCTATTGAATTAATAAAAATATATCAAAAATCTTGTGAAAAAATAATAATATTTTCTAGATCAAAAGATAAATTATTAAAATCACTCAAAGAAAAATCTACAATAGATTGTTCTGAAAATAAGATTGAAATTTTTGAAGTTGATCTTTTAGATTTGGAAATAAATTTAGATATTATAAAGAATTTTGAAAGTGACATCTCAGGAATTTTTTGGGTAGCTGGATTTACAGGTAATCCCGAAATTGAATATTCCAAGGTAAAAGATGCAGAAGAAAATCTTATGATAAATTTGGTTAACCCAGTTATAATCTTAACAGAATTATCAAAAAAAATAATCAAGAATAATTCGTCCTTCATAGCTGTATTTTGTTCAGTAGCAGGTTTACGTGGAAGAAAAAAACAATTGTATTATTCTGCCTCAAAATCAGGATTAATTACGTTTATGTCAGGCTTAAGACAAAAACTTTTTAATTCTAATATTACAGTAATGACTATTATTCCTGGATATATGTCAACTAGACCTTTTAGAGAAGGAAATTGGAATTCTCCTGGTTTTTTAATTACAAAACCTAAAAAAGTTGCATTAATTATTAAAGAAGCCGTAGATAAAAAAAAAGAAATAATTTATATCAATACTGTTTGGAAATTTATTATGAAAATTATAACTTCCATTCCAGAAAAAATTTATAAAAGACTTACATTTTGAAGTTTTTTTAAAATTAAATTAATGAACAAACATCATTTAAAAAAAATTAGAATTTTTATTGCTGGACATAGGGGCATGGTTGGATCTGCATTAGTTAGACATTTTAAAAAAAATAATATTGATAATTTAATTTTAGCAACAAAGAAAAAGCTGGATTTGTTAAATGAGCAAAAAGTAATTAAATTCATTAAAAAAGAAAGACCGCATGTTATAATTAATTGTGCGGGTAAAGTTGGTGGTATTTTAGCAAATTCATCCTACCCGGTAGAATTTTTGAATGAAAATATCACAATACAATTAAATTTAATTAATGCCGCTTTTACAAATAAAATAGAGCATTTTATTAATTTGGGGAGTTCTTGTATTTACCCAAAAAAGTCAAAACAACCAATCAAGGAAGATTATTTATTATCCGATTACCTAGAAAAAACTAATGAAGCATATGCTTTAGCAAAAATTGTGGGATTAAAATCATGTGAGTTTTATAATCAGCAATTTAAAAAATCTTATTTTACATTAATGCCTTGTAATTTGTATGGTCCTAATGATAATTTTGATTTAAAAGAGAGTCATTTTATACCTGCTTTAATAAAAAAAATTGTTAATTCACCCGGTGGAAAAAATTCAAAGATAGAAATTTGGGGTACAGGAAAAGCTAAAAGAGAAGTTATGTATGTTGATGATTTAGCAAGAGCTATTCATTTTATTTTAAAAAAAAAAATATTTAAAGATAAAAAATTACTAAACATAATAAAACGAAATCCAGTGATTAATGTAGGTAGTAAAAGTGAGTTTACGATCAAAGAGTTTGCAAAAATAATTTGTAAAATAAATAATAAAAAAGACAATCTTATTTTTAATAAAAAATATCCAGATGGAACTATGAGAAAAATTCTTGATAACAAAGTAATCAAAAGCTTAGGCTGGAAACCAAAAATATCTTTAGAACAAGGTTTATTCAAAACAATTGAATGGTACAAACAAAATTATCTTTAAATAAATTAATTAATGAGAGATTTAGTAATTTTTATTCCATCTATTGAGGGAGGTGGTGTAGAAAAAAACCTTTTTTACTTAACAAACTACATTCAGTCAGAATTTAAAAATATTTATTTAATAACAGCAGATAAAGTTAAAAATCATTCATTTGGTAAAAATATTAAATTAATCATGCCAAATTCTAGTTTTTTTAATGATAAAAATCGTCTAGTCAAAAGCATTATATGTTCATATTTACTAATTAGATATTTTAAAAAAAGAAAAACTTTAATATTTTCTTTTCAATCAAATTTTTTCTCTATTCTTATATCTAAAGTGATAAATGCTAAAATTATTATTAGACTAAATACCTCTCCAGAAAAATATATTTCAAATTTTTGCAAAAAAAAATTTTTCAAATTTTTATATAGTTTTGCAGATGAAATAATTGTCAATAGTAGTGAATTTAAAAAAAATTTGTTTAAAAATCTAAATTTACACTCAAAAGTAATTTTAAATCCTATCAAAATAATTAAAACAAAAAAACAAATTAATTTTTTTAAAAATTTTGATGGATTAAAAATTATTTCAATTGGAAGGCTTACAAATCAAAAAAATCATTTAACTTTATTAAAAGCACTTAACTTATTAAAAAATAAATTTAAAATTAAATTCAAATTATATTTAATAGGAAAAGGATATAATCATAGTTTGTTATTAAATTATATTCTGCATAGTGATTTACAAAATGACATTAAATTAGCTGGCTTTAAAAAAAATGCATCAAATTATATAGGGTCTTCAGATCTATTTGTGTTGTCTTCAAATTTTGAAGGTTTGCCTAATACATTAATTGAAGCACAAATTGCTGGAATTCCAATAATTTCATCAAATTGTGCAACAGGGCCAAAAGAAATATTAATCAATGGGAGATTAGGAGATCTATTCAACACTGGAGATTATAAAGATTTGTGTAAAAAAATTTTAAATTTTTATAACGACAGAACGATTTTAAAAAAGAAATCATCACTAGCTAAAAAATATTTATATAGATTTGATTATAAAACTAATCTTAACAAATATGTGTTAATTTTAAAAAAATATATTAAACATTAAATCAAATTAAAAAATTGAATAAAAATTTTAAAATTTCTGTAATAACCGTCACTAAAAATTCCGAAAAATTTCTAGAGGAAAATATTAATAGTATGCAAAATCAAACTTATAAAAATTTTGAACATATAATTATTGATGGTAAGTCAACAGATGGGACTGTTGAGATAATAAAAAAGCATAAAGATAAAATTGATTACTGGGTAAGCGAGCCTGATAAAGGACTATATGATGCAATGAATAAAGGAATAGAAGCTTCTACTGGAGATATAATCGGCATACTCAATTCAGATGATATTTATTTTTCAGATGCATTAAAAATTGTTAATCATTATTTTTCTAAGCAGGAAAATTTAGATTTTTTATTCGGTACAGTTGAAAAACATAAATTAATGTATGGTTACTATCCTGAAAAAATTAGATGGACTTTTGGTTTTTATACAACTCATAGCGTCGGTTTTTTTATTAAAAAAAGCTCTCAAATGAAAATAGGTTTTTATGACACTCGTTATAAATATTCAGCAGATTATGATCTTTTTTACAGAATGATTGTTAAAAAAAAATTGATTGGTATTGGAACAAAAAGAAATGAAATTTTTGGTAAATTTAGGCAAGGCGGACTATCCTCTAGAATAAAGTACCTAGATTTTTTAAAAGAAAATAATGAAATTAGAATTAACAATGGTCAAAATCCTCTTTTTGTTTATATAATTTTTATTTTAAGATTATTAAGAAATTTTAAAAATTTATTTAAGTAATATGAAAAATCTTCCTTTAGTAAGTGTAGTTATACCTTATCATAAAAAAAAATTTTACTTTAATAAAACTATTAATTCTATTCTTGGTCAAACTTATAAAAAATTTGAAATAATTTTAATTTATGATGATAATAATTTGAATGAATTAGAATTTTTAAAAAAAATTAAAAAAAAGTTTAAAAAAATTAGATTAATAATAAATAAAAAAAACCTAGGACCAGGCTTATCCAGAAATAAGGGGATATTGTTATCTAGAGGAACTTATATTGCTTTTTGTGATGCTGATGACATTTGGAAAAAAAATAAACTAAGCTTACAAATTGAATTTATGATAAAATATAACCTAAACTTTTCTCATACAAACTATTTTGTAATTGATAAAAAAGAAAAAAAAATTGGAAAATTTAAAGCAAAATCAAAAATAGAATATCAAGATCTTTTAAAAAGTTGTGATATTGGACTTTCAACAGTGATAGTAAAAAGAAATTTATTAAAAAAAAATTTATTTTGCAAATTACAAACAAAAGAAGATTTTTATTTATGGCTTCAAATCATCAAAAATGAAAAAAAAATATTTTCAGTTAATAAATATCTTTCATATTGGAGATATTTAGAAAATTCACTATCTAGCTCAATAATCCAAAGATTAGTAGATGCTTTCAGGCTTTACTATATTTATGAAAAAAATAATTTTTTTACTTCAGTTTATTATGTATTAAGACTTTCGTATTATGCATTTATTAAAAAAATAAATATTTATAAAACTTATGGATGATATCACTTTAGTAATACCAGCAAAAAATGAGGCAGAATCTTTGCCTGAGGTATTAAATGAATTGTTAAAATACAAAATAAAAAAGATAATTGTTATTCCAAAAGAAGATAAAAAAACAAGAGATGCGATAGAAAAATTTGATTGTAAAATTTTATCTCAAGAAGGCAGAGGTTTTGGAAATGCATTAATACAGGGAATAAATAGTGTTGAAACAAAATATTTTTGTATATTTAACGCAGATGGATCGTTTGATCCGATCTATTTAAGTCAATTAAAAAACAAAATTCAATTAAACCAAGATTTTATTTTTTGTTCTAGATATGAAGCAGGGGGAGGCAGTGAGGATGACACAATATTAACATATATTGGTAATATGTTTTTTACTGGTTTATGCAACTTGCTATTTAAGTTGAAAATTACAGATGTATTATTTACTTACGTTATGGGCTCAACAAAAGCATTTAAAGAATTAAATATGAGCTTCAATGACTTCTCTTTCTGCATTGAGTTACCTATAAAGGCTAAAAAAAAAAATTACATATTAGGCAATTTACCATCCATTGAAAGATCTAGAATTGCAGGTGTAAAAAAAGTTAATGAATTTAGGGATGGTTTTTTAATTCTTATTTCTATATTAAAATTACTAATTCAAAAAAAATGAAAAAAAAAATTGCTCTAATAACAGGTATTACAGGACAAGACGGATCTTATTTAGCAGAGTTATTACTTAAAAAAAATTACATTGTGCATGGCTTGATTAGAAAATCTTCATCATTCAACACTGGACGAATTGATAATATCTATATAGATCCTCACAATAAAACAAATTTTTTTCTACATTATGGAGATCTTACTGACAGTAATAGTATATATAATTTAATAAACAATATCCGTCCTGATGAGATTTATAATTTAGGGGCTCAAAGTCATGTAGGAGTTTCTTTTGAAAACCCCGAATATACTTCTCAAGTTTCAGGCATTGGGACACTTAGATTATTAGAAGCAATAAGATTTCTGAAAATAAAAAAAGTTAAATTTTATCAAGCAAGTACATCAGAATTATTTGGAGAAACATATAAAAAAAATATATTTAACGAAAAATCGAAATTTCACCCAAAATCTCCTTATGGAGTAGCAAAACTTTACTCTTACTGGATAACATCAGTTTATCGAGAGGCTTATGGAATATTTGCTTGTAATGGAATTTTATTTAATCATGAGAGTCCAAGAAGAGGAGAAACATTTGTTACCAGAAAGATAACAAGATTTTTAACAAGAAAAAAATTAGGCTCTAAAGAAATTTTGTATTTAGGTAATCTTAATGCGATGAGAGATTGGGGACATGCAAAAGATTACGTCGAAATGCAATGGAGAATTCTACAACAAAAAAAACCAGATGATTTTGTCGTAGCAACCGGACAAACACAAAGTGTAAGACAATTTATTAATACCGCAGCAAAATTTTTAGATATGAAGCTAAAATGGCAAGGTAAAGGATTAAATGAAAAATGTTACCTTATAGATAAAGGAAAAAGCGAGTTATTGATAAAAATAGATAAAAAATACTTTAGACCGAATGAAGTAAATTATTTAAAGGGCGATGCACGAAAAGCTTTCAAAATGCTGAGATTTAAACTTAAATATTCATTTAATGATTTAGTTAAAGATATGATAACTAGCGATCTTAAGCTAGCGAAATTAGAAAAAAAATAAAACCTCATGTCAAATCATGTAAACTTTTTTACTATTGGTTTGATAATTTTAATTTTTAATTTTTTATTTAATAAATTTGATTTAATGAGGGATAAGAAAAACACCTCATTTCATAAAAAATTCATAGAAAGTAAATTTGAACCACCATTTTCAGGTGGCATTTTTATAATATTCACAATAATTATTTATCTTAATGTTAGCGTAATTTTTAAATCTTTTTTGCTAACAATATTTCTTATTGGTTTTTTTTCTGATCTAAACTTGTTTAAGTCCATTAATTTGAGATTTTATTTACAATTAATATCAGTAGTATTAATAATCTACTTTTCAGATCTTTATATACAATCTATAAGAATTGAACTCATTGATAATTTACTTAATAATTATCTATTTAAAGTGTTTTTTACGACATTCTGTATATTAATATTAATTAATGGTTCAAATTTTTTAGATGGAGTTAACACATTAGTAATAGGTTACTATGCGCTCGTACTTTATTTCATATCTTCCATTGATATTACAAATACTGGGTTAATTGATGATGATTTCATAAAATTATTAATATTTTCTTTATTAATTTTACTTGCATTAAATTGTTTTAATCTACTTCTTTTAGGAGACAATGGCTCATATCTAATATCAGTTTTTGTAGGCATATTTTTAATAGACCTTGCCAATAATAATGTTCTAATTTCACCATATTTCGTAATGAATTTGCTTTGGTATCCCGCTTATGAAACATTATTTTCAATAATTAGAAAAGTTTCAACAAAAAAATCACCACTAAGCCCAGACAATTTACACTTACATCAATTATTCTATATATATTTAAAAGATAAGATTTCTCATAAATATTATGCCAATTCTTTGTCTGGAATTTTGATAAATATTTATAATTTTTTTATATTTTATTTTGCATCTATTAACTATTCTAATACTAAGTATCAATTACTTTTATTCGGTTTCTCATTTATGATTTATAATTTTTTATATTTGGCTCTAAAGTATAATTTAAAAAATGAGAGTCCTAAAAACTGAGGAAACATAAAATAAAATTAAATAACTAAATAGTAGTATTAATTTATATAAATTTAATTCTGAAATAAACCTTTTTACGATTTCATTTTTAAATAAAGATAAAACAAGAATATATATTAAAGGATCATAAGTTTCATGATAAACTACACCATCTATCTCAAGTGAAAATAAAATTACAATTATCAAAAAATCAATATTCTTGAATGATATTTTTTTTCTAAAAATAAGAAATAATATCAATAAACTTGCAGAGGAAATAAAAAAGAAAATAATATTATTATCAAAAATTTCATTAGATAATCTGTAAAAAATACCACCAGAGTAATCTCGTTCATAACTAAAATAAAACAATAACAAAATAAAAATTAATCCAAAAATAAATAGATTTTTAAAACAAAAAAATTCATTTGTTTTTTTTAAAATATCTTTGATTAAAAAAGGAAATAAATAAAAAAATATTAATGTAGAAGCTAGAGAAATAGGAGTTATAATATTTTCTCTGAATAAGTAAGTGAATATCCATTTATCTATACCTAAAATAAATACGTAGTAAAAAGCAGGAAAAGCTAAAACTAAATTTGTTAAAATATAAAAAATAAATCTTTTTTGAAATTTTAAGTTAATAAAATAAATAACAAAAAAATAGATACTAAAAATACAATAAATTGGTCTTAAGTAACAAGATACTGCAAGAAAAAAGGTATTAAGTATTATGTATTTAGTTTTTAATTTGTCTTTTTCGTATTTAATAAAATAAAATAGTGATATTGAAAAAAAAATAAGTGCGAGAATATTATCGTCCGTCCAAATTGCACCTGATCTAAAATATGGAGAGAAAAAAAAAATTGAAGGTAACAAATATATTGGATCGTTTTTTTTTAAATTAAATCTATACTTTAAACATAATCCACTAAAGAAAGGAATTAGAAGACAAATATGGAGATTTATTAATCTGAATATATTTTCATATACAAATATTTTTTTGAAAATTACAATATAAATTATGAATAGAGGTGAATGAGGCACATAGTTTTTGTCATAATTTAATAAACCATAAGTGATACTTGGATCGAACAAATCTTTGATTAAGTTTTTATGAATTTGATAATCATACGCAAAACCTCTTGCAAAATCTTCGCCAAAAAAGAAGCCAACAAGAAGAGTTACATACAATATTAAATAATATATTATTAAAAAGTTATTTTTTAATTTCATTTTTTATAGAACTCAATTTTTTTGAACAAGAAAGGACTTAGCATTCTTCCAAATGATCTATAGATAAAACTTATTAATTTATACAAGTAGAATTTTTGAAATGGGTATAAAACTGTTAATATTGAAAGCAAAATATAATAAATACTTTTTAAATAATTAACTATATTGCCAATTATTGAACCATATATTTTTTTATCTATATAATTTCCTAAAATCCCCAATCTAAAACTTCTGTCTATAACCCATTTCATTGTTGATCTATGAGAATGTTTTTTTTCATAAACTTTAATTTCTTTATTCCATAAAATTTGATGACCCTTTTTATTAAGTTGAAGAAAAAATAATTGATCTTCCCCCATTCCAAATTTATTTAACTTGATATCAAATTTTAAATTCGAAGATAAAAGTATTTTTTTACTTATTATTACATTATTTGTTGCAGCCCAATTAACAAATTTTTTATTATCTTTTATTTTTTTTTCAAAAATAATCTCAAGATTTTTGTTTATTTTTTGATTACTTTTGTGAATTTGTGGTCCAGTTAATATTTCAATTTTATGTGTATTGACAATTTTTTTAAAGTTTACAAACCACTTTGAGTCTATTTCACAATCATCATCTAAAAATGAAAAATAATCACAATTTATTTTCTTCACATTTTCTAAACATTTATTTCTAGCATGAACAATTCCTCTCTTTTTTTCATTAACGTAATAAATTTTATAATTAAATTTTTTTTTTATCTTATTAATAATATTTCTTGCATTTCCATTGATTGTATTATCTACAATCAAAAATTTGATATCAAAGTTTAAAGGAATTGCCGCTTTATTAAAACTCTTCAAACATTCATTTAAAATATTATTTCTTTTATAAGTGCAAATACAAATTAAAATTTTCATTCAATTAATTATCTCGCTTAACTTTTTGTAGTGCTGAAACATTGAAAACTTTTTTATTCTTTTCTTTAATATTAATTTATTTTTATAAATTGTATCTTTGTTTGTATTTAAAAATTCATCAAATTGTTTCAATAAGTTTTCCAGATTATTATTTTGAAATAAGTAACCATTTTTCTTAATTATCTCCTCTGGTCCATTCGGACAATTACTAGAAATTATTGGTATATTTGATAATGCTGCTTCAACTATAACAAAACCCGGATCTTCCCAAAGTGATGTTAAAATAAAACATTCTGCATTTTTTAGGTATTTGAAAATATTTTTTTGGTAGCCTAGAAAATGTACTTTTTTTTCAATATTTAATTTTCTAGAGAGATTTCTTAATTTTAATTCATCTTCTCCCTCCCCAATTATGACTAATTCAAATTTTGAATATTTATCTGATAATCTATAAAAAAAATTAATAAGTAACTCGAAGTTTTTTTGTTTAGTAAGTCTTCCAATTGAAAGTAAATATTTTTGTTTAATTGGGGAAACAAAATTATTACATTCTCTTTTTTGCAAAGAAAACTCTTTCATATCTATTATTGGGTCTCTTAAAATAAAAATTTTCTGCTTATCAAATATTTCTTTTTTTATAAGAAAATCGTATGTTTTTTTTGTAGGGCAAGTGATTTTATAAATTTTCTTAGCATATATTTTCCAAAATAAATATCGAATTATATTAATTTTAGGCAGTCCAGAAATACGTAAAATGACTTTTGTTTTGGAATTAAAAAAAGTACTAAGAAAAATAGGAAGCGAAGTCATCAAGTGAATGATTAAGAAATCTGGAACTTCTTTATTTATCAAGTTTTTTAATTTAAAAAAATTCCAAAAAAAAATTGTCATATAGGAAATTCTACTTTTAAGAAAACTTCCTTTTGGCAGATAATCTTTTAAGTTTGTATTACTTAGTTTAATAATTGAGATTTTATTGTTTATAATATCTTTATTTTGTTCCCACTCACCAATTGCATCAATTAATGAAACTTTATATTTTTCATTCCGAGGAAACTTGATTAAAGACTCTGCTGATCTAGTAACTGCCTTTATTGTGGCAACATTAGAGAAAAACGGTGACCAGTAAAAAACTTTCATCACATTTTCTTAAAAATAAAAAATATTCCTAGGGGAAATATTTCTCTCAATTTAGTTTTAATAAATATTTGTAAAAAAGCATCAAAAATCAAACACATTAAAAAAATTATATAATTTATAATTGGCAAAAATTTGAGATAAGGAAATAATATAGAAAATGCAGCTAAAAAAGGTCCATATCCTAATTCTTTTACATAAATGACTTTAAATTTTTCCTTCTTAAATTCCTTAATGAGATAATTTTTTGTGAATCTCAGATAATCATTTGGGGCTCCATGGACTTGATATAAAAATGGAGTTGAGCCAATTAGTAGCCCACTTTTTTTTAAAATTCTATTTAATTCCTTTAAAGATTTGATTGGATTGTTTAAATGTTCAAGAACGTTAAAAATAACTAAGTTTTGGTAATAATTAGATTTAAATTTTAATTTTTGATTTAGATCTCCCTCTAAAATATTATTCTTTTTGTCTTTTTTAAGATTTGTATATTGAAAATTTTTTTCTCCCTGTAAATGGGTAGAAAAATTTTTCTTTTGATCTTTATAAGCACCAAATTCTAAACTTTTACCTTTTATAGAAACTTTATTAGCCTCCATGATTTGAAAAATTCTCAATGGAGAATATTTTTTAGATAAATAAATAAATGTTTTTATCAAATTTTGCATCAGATATTAGTTATAAAAAATTACTATAATTAACCAAAAAAATATAATTAAATAATTTTGTTTATCCTTAAGTATTTCCTCCACAGGTGAGTCAGTAAAATCTTTTGATTTTGATCTATATGTAAATCTAAAAATTCCATACATTACTAAAGGGATAGTTAAAAACATTCTTTCATTTGTAAAAATTACATACAAACTATAAAAAGCTGCTGATAAAATACTCGTTAAAATTGTAATTATTCTTAATATTTTGTTACTATAATATTTAAGAACTTTCCTGGCTTTGTATCCATACAGAAATAATTCTCTTTCTCTTTTTATTGAGGAAATTGCTAAAGCACCACTAAAAATAGTTACTGCCATCCAATTTGATAAATTAACATCAAGGGCAACACAACCAGCATAAACTCTGATTAAATAATTTAAGGATAATGATAATATGTCAATCAAAAATATATTTTTTAATAAATATGAGTAAGCAATATTTAGTAAAATATATAATAAAGATATTTCAATAAATTTTGGAAAAAAATAAAGAA